>JAESFG010000122.1_pt1 | contig 257761 bp, 214 predicted proteins | sample 9269371 | NCBI WGS metagenome assembly JAESFG01 (sample SAMN14506227, study PRJNA617093) | algae metagenome | isolation source: Aetokthonos hydrillicola CCALA 1050 (B3-Florida) and co-occurring... | place: USA: South Carolina | collected 2013-01-01
GGCATCGTCGTCCAGGCGACCGACGCCGACGCGACCACGAACACCGTCACCTACACGGTGTCCGACTCCCGCTTCACCGTCGCCGCAGACGGCACCGTCACCGTCGCGCCGGGCGCGAGCTTCGACACCGAGACCGAGCCGAACATCACCCTGACCGTGACCGCCCAATCGGCCGACGGCTCCACCGCCCAGTCGAGCTTCACCATCGCGGTCTCCGACGTCAACGAATTCGCCGTGACGGCTCCGGTCGACACCAACGGCGCCGCCAACACCATCGCCGAGAATGCGACCGCTGGCGCCTCCACCGGCATCGTGGTCCAGGCGACCGACGCCGACGCGACCACGAACACGGTCACCTACACCGTCTCGGACAGCCGCTTCACGGTGGCGGCCGACGGCACCGTCACCGTCGCGCCCGGCGCGAGCTTCGACACCGAGACCCAGCCGAACATCACCCTGACCGTGACCGCCCAATCGGCGGACGGGTCCACGGCCCAATCGAGCTTCACGATCGCCGTCAGCGACGTCAACGAATTCGCCGTGACGGCTCCGGTTGACACCAACAGCGCCGCCAACGCCATCGCCGAGAACGCCGCCGCCGGCGCCTCCACCGGAATCACCGTCGCGGCGACCGACGCGGACGCCACCACCAACACCGTCACCTACACGGTCTCGGATTCCCGTTTCACCGTCGCCGCCGACGGGACCGTAACGGTCGCGCCTGGCGCCAGCTTCGACACGGAGACCGAGCCGAGCATCACCTTGACGGTGACGGCCACCTCCGCCGACGGCTCGACGGCACAATCGAGCTTCACGGTCGCTGTCAGCGACGTCAACGAATTCGCCGTGACGGCGCCGGTCGACACCAACGGCGCCGCCAACACCATCGCCGAAAACGCCGGGGCGGGCGCCGCGACGGGCATCACCGTGCAGGCGGTCGATGCGGATGCCACGACGAACGGCGTCACCTACACCGTCTCGGACAGCCGCTTCACGGTGGCCGCCGACGGCACCGTCACCGTCGCGCCGGGCGCGAGCTTCGACACCGAGACCGAGCCGAGCATCACCCTGACGGTGACGGCCCATTCGGCCGACGGCTCCACGGCCCAATCGAGCTTCACCATCGCCGTCTCCGACGTCAACGAATTCAACGTGACCGCGCCGGTCGACACGAGCGCGGCCGCCAACACGATCGCCGAGAACGCCGGCGCCGGGGCCGACACCGGCATCACCGTCGCGGCGACCGACGCGGACGCCACGACCAACACGGTCACCTACACGGTCTCGGATTCCCGCTTCACCGTCGCCGCCGACGGTACCGTCACGGTCGCGCCGGGCGCCAGCTTCGACACGGAAACTGAGCCGAGCATCACCTTGACGGTGACGGCCACCTCCGCCGACGGCTCGACGGCACAATCGAGCTTCACGGTCGCTGTCAGCGACGTCAACGAATTCGCCGTGACGGCGCCGGTCGACACCAACGGCGCCGCCAACACCATCGCCGAAAACGCAGGGGCGGGCGCCGCGACGGGCATCACCGTGCAGGCGGTCGATGCGGATGCCACGACGAACGGCGTCACCTACACCGTCTCGGACAGCCGCTTCACGGTGGCCGCAGACGGCACCGTCACGGTCGCCGCCGGCGCGAGCTTCGACAGGGAAACCGAGCCGAGCGTCACACTGACGGTGACGGCCACCTCCGCGGATGGTTCGACCGCGCAATCGAGCTTCACCATCGCGGTCGCCGACGTGAACGAGTTCGCCGTGACGGCGCCGGTCGACACGAATGCCGCCGCCAACACGATCGCCGAAAACGCCGGCGTGGGCACCGTCACCGGCATCGTCGTCCAGGCCGTCGACGCCGACGCCACGACCAACGCCGTCACCTATACGGTCTCCGATGCCCGCTTCGCCGTCGCCGCGGACGGCACCGTCATCGTCGCGGCCGGCGCGATTTTCGACAGGGAGACCGAGCCGAACATCACCCTGACGGTGACGGCCACCTCCGCGGACGGCTCGACCGCGCAATCGAGCTTCACCGTCGCGGTCGGCGACGTGAACGAGTTCCCCGTGACGGCACCCGTCGACACCAACGCGGCCGCGAACACCATCGCGGAGAATGCCGGCGCCGGAACCGCAACGGGGATCGTCGTCCAGGCGGTCGACGCCGACGCCAGCACCAACACCGTCACCTATACCGTCTCGGACGCGCGCTTCACCGTCGCGGCCGACGGCACCGTGACGGTCGCGCCCGGCGCGAGCTTCGACACCGAGACCGAGCCGAGCATCACCCTGACCGTCACGGCCCATTCCGCCGACGGGTCGGCCGCGCAATCGAGCTTCACCATCGCGGTCTCCGACGTCGACGAATTCAACGTGACGGCGCCGGTCGACACCAACGCCGCCGCCAACACGATCGCGGAGAATGCGGTCGCCGGGGCCGCGACGGGCATCACCGTGCTGGCGGTCGACGCGGACGCCACCACCAATGCCGTCACCTACACGGTCTCGGACGCGCGTTTCGCGGTCTCCGCCGGCGGCGTCGTCACCGTCGCGCCCGGCGCGAGCTTCGACACCGAGACCGAACCGAGCATCACCCTGACGGTGACGGCCACGTCCGCAGACGGTTCGACATCGCAGTCGAGCTTCACCATCGCGGTCTCCGACGTGGACGAATTCGACGTCACCGCGCCGGTGGACACGAACGCCGCAGCCAACACGATCGCCGAAAACGCCGCCGCGGGAGCCTTGATCGGGATCACCGTGCAGGCGAGCGACGCCGACGCCACCACCAACACCGTCACCTACTCAGTGTCGGATTCCCGTTTCGCCGTCGCCGCCGACGGCACCGTGACGGTCGCGGCCGGCGCGAGCTTCAACTACGAGACCGAGCCGTCGATCACCGTCACGGTCACCGCCGTCTCGGCCGACGGGTCGCAGGCGCAGACGAGCTTCACGGTCGCGGTCACCGACGTCGCCGAGAACCTGGTGCTGACCGCCGGCAACGATGTCTTCGTCGACACCGGCGTGACCGAACTCTCGGTCGACGGCGGCGCCGGCAACGACAGCCTGACCGGCACCGCGGCGGCCGACAGCCTCCTCGGCGGTAGCGGCGACGATACGCTCGTCGGCCTCGGCGGCGCGGACCGGCTGGACGGCGGGGCCGGCTTCGACACGGCGGATTTCAGCGCCAGCGCCGGTCCGCTCACGATCAGCCTCGCCGCCGGGACGGTCTCGACCGGCGCGACGCTCACCGGCATCGAGGCGGTGGAGGCCGGGTCGGGCGCGGACGTCGTCACCGGCGACGGCGCCGCCAACCGCCTCTCCGGCAATGGCGGCAACGACACGCTGACCGGCGGCGCCGGCAACGACACGCTCGCCGGCGGCACGGGCACCGACACAGCGGTGTTCTCCGGCACCGCGTCCGACTACGACATCGTGCTCTCGACCGTCGGCGGCGTGCCGACCTGGACCGTCACCGACATCCGCGGCGGCTCGCCGGACGGCACAGACGTGCTCACCGGCATCGAGCTCTTCACCTTCTCAGACCGCACCATCGCGGCCCCGGACATCACCGGCAACACGGGCAATGACCCGCTCGCCGGCGGCGCCGGATCGCAGGTGATCTACGGCAATGCCGGCAACGACACGATCGAGGGCGGGGCGGGCGCCGACATCCTGGTCGGCGGCGCCGGCACCGACACGCTCGCCTATACCGGCGACACCGCCGGCGTCACCGTCAACCTGACCACCGGCGCCGCGTCGGGCGGCGACGCGCAGGGCGACTGGTTCTCCGGCTTCGAGAACCTGACCGGCGGCTCCGGCGCCGATCTGCTGACCGGCTCGGCCTCCGCCAATTCGATCGACGGCGGCGCCGGCAACGACACGATCGTCGGCACGCTCGGCGGCGATACCCTGGTCGGCGGCGCGGGCATCGACACGCTCGATCTGTCGTCTGCGACCGCCGCGACCACCATCAGCCTCGCCGCCACCGCCGCGCAGGCGACTGGCGCCTTCGGCTCGCTCACCATCTCCGGCTTCGAGGCCGTCCTCACCGGCTCCGGCAACGACAGCATCACCGGCAGTTCGGCGGCGAACGCGATCGATGCCGGCGCCGGCAACGACACGATCGTGGCGAGCGCCGGCGGCGACACGATCGCGGGCGGCAGCGGCCTCGACACGCTCGACCTGACCGGCGCGGCCGGCAACGTCACCATCAACCTGAACCAGCTGACCGCGCAGGCGACCGGCACCGACTACGGCGCCATGACCGTTTCGGGCATCGAGACGCTGCTCGCCGGCGCCGGCCAGGACGTGCTCCTCGGCGACGCCAACGCCAACCTGATCTCCGCCGGGGCGGGCGCGGACTCGGTCGATGCGGGCGGCGGCAACGACACGGTCGTGGGCGGCGCGGGCGCCGACACGCTGGTCGGCGGCGCCGGCCTCGACACGCTCAGCTACGCCGCCACCACCGGCAACATCACCGTGTCGCTCGCGAGCGGCACGGGCAGCGGCAGCGACGCGCAGGGCGACGTCATCTCCGGCTTCGAGACGCTCATCGCCGGCTCCGGCGCGGACCTCCTGACCGGCGATGCCGCCGCCAACTCGATCGACGCCGGCGCCGGCAACGACACCGTCGTGGGGACGGCGGGCGGCGACACGCTCGTCGGCGGCGCCGGCACCGACACGCTCGACTTCGGCGCCGCCGTGGCCAACCTCACGGTCAGCCTCGCCAATACGGGGGCGCAGGCGTCCGGCGCGGACTACGGCACGATCGTCATCTCCGGCTTCGAGAACCTCCTCGGCGGCGGAGGGAACGACGTGCTCTCCGGCGACGGCCTCGCCAATTCGATCACGGGCGGCGCCGGCAACGACACGATCGAGGGCGGCGTCGGCGCCGATACGCTCGCCGGCGGCACCGGCACGGACACGCTGAGCTACGCGACCAGTTCCGCCGCGGTGACGGTCAACCTCGCCACCAGCGCCGCGTCGGGCGGCGACGCGGCCGGCGATGTGATCTCCGGCTTCGAGAACCTGACCGGCAGCGCCTCCGCCGACGTGCTGACCGGCGATGCCAACGCCAACGTGATCGACGGCGGGGCGGGCAACGACACGGTGAGCGGCGGCGCCGGCGCCGACACGCTGATCGGCGGCGCCGGCACCGACCTCCTCAGCTATGCCGGCAGCACCGGCGTCACGATCGACCTCGCCGCCAACACCGCGTCGGGCGGCGATGCCCAGGGCGACGTCATCTCCGGCTTCGAGGACGTGACCGGCGGCGGCGGCGCCAACCGGCTGACCGGCGACGCCAACGCCAATTCGCTCACCGGCGGCGCCGCCGCCGACTGGATCGACGGCGGCGCCGGCAACGACACGATCGTGGGCGGCGCCGGGGCGGACACGCTCGCCGGCGGCACCGGCATCGACACGCTCAGCTACGCGGCGAGCAGCGCCGCCGTGACCGTCAACCTCGCCACCAACACGGCGTCGGGCAACGACGCCCAGGGCGACGTCATCTCGGGCTTCGAGAACCTCACCGGCGGCGCCGGCGGCGACGTGCTGACCGGCGACGCGCAGGCCAATACGATCTTCGGCAATGCCGGCGCGGACAGCATCGATGGCGGCGCGGGCGACGACACGATCGCCGGCGGCACCGGCGCCGACACCCTGGTCGGCGGCCTCGGCATCGACACGCTGAACTACACGGCGAGCGGCGGCGCCGTGACGATCAACCTCGCCGCCAACACGGCATCCGGCAACGACGCCCAGGGCGACGTCATCTCGGGCTTCGAGAACATCTGGGCGACGTCCTTCAACGACAGCCTGACCGGCAGCGCGGCGGCCAACTCCATCGACGCCGGCGCGGGCAACGACACGATCGTCGCCTCGGCCGGCGGCGACACGCTCGTCGGCGGCGCCGGCACCGACCTTCTGGACATGAGCGCGGCGAACGGCGGCCTGACCGTCAGCCTGGCGGTCGCGACCGCGCAGGCGACCGGCACGGATTTCGGCACCATCACGCTCTCGGGCATCGAGGCGCTCACCGGCGGCTCCGGCAACGACAGCCTGACCGGTGACGCCAACGCCAATGCGCTCACCGGCGGCAACGGCAGCGACACGCTGAACGGCGGCGCGGGCGCCGACACGCTCGCCGGCGGCAACGGCAACGGCACGGATACGCTGAGCTATGCGGGCGGCACCATCGGCGTGTCGGTCAGCCTCCTCGCCAACGCGGCCTCCGGCGGCGACGCGACCGGCGACGTGATCTCCGGCTTCGAGCATCTGATCGGCAGCGCGGCCGGCGACACGCTGACCGGCGACGGCGGCGCCAACAGCATCGACGGCGGCGCCGGCAACGACACGATCGAGGGCGGCGCGGGCGCCGACACGCTGACCGGCGGTACGGGCACCGACACGCTGAGCTACGCGGCGAGTACCGGCGGGGTCGTGGTCGACCTCACGACCGGAACGGTCACGGGCGGCGACGCCCAGGGCGACGTGATCTCCGGCTTCGAGAATGTGTTAGGTGGCACCGGGGCGGACCGCATCACCGGCGACACGGGCGCCAATTCGCTCGACGGCGGCGCCGGCAACGACACCCTCGTCGCGACCGCGGGCGGCGACACGATCGTCGGCGGCGCCGGCACCGACACGCTCGACCTTTCCTCCGCGACCTCCGCCGTCACCTTGAGCCTCGCGGTCGCCACCGCGCAGGCGACCGGCACGGCGTTCGGCACCCTCACGGTCTCGACCGTGGAAAACCTGGTCGGCGGGTCCGGCGCCGACAAACTGACCGGCGACGCTGGCGCCAACGCGATCGACGGCGGCGCCGGCAGCGACACGATCGAGGGCGGCGCAGGCGCCGACACCCTGACCGGCGGGTCCGGCGTGGACACGCTCTCCTATGCGGCCGGCACCACCGCCGTGACCGTGAACCTCTCGACCGGTGCCGCCTCGGGCGGCGATGCGGCGAGCGACGTGATCTCCGGCTTCGAGAACCTCACCGGCGGCGGCGGCGGCGATGCGCTGACCGGCGACACGGGCGCCAACGTGATCGACGGCGGCGCCGGCAACGACACGATCGACGGCGGCGCCGGGGCCGACACGCTGATCGGCGGCACCGGCACCGACACGCTGAGCTACGCCGCCTCGACCGCCGTCACGGTCGACCTCGCCGCCCAGACGGTGACCGGCGGCGACGCCACGGGTGACGTCGTTTCCGGCTTCGAGAACGTGCTCGGCGGCGGCGGCGCCGACCGGCTGGTCGGCTCCTCGGCGGCGAATTCGCTCGACGGCGGCGCCGGCAACGACTCGCTGGTCGCCTCCGCCGGCGGCGACACACTGCAGGGCGGCACCGGCACCGACACGCTCGACCTGACCGGCGCGGCCGCGGCCGTGACGGTGAGCCTCGCCTCCACCCTCGCGCAGGCGACCGGCACCGACTACGGCACGCTCACCCTCGCGAATATCGAGAACATCACCGCGGGCGGCGGCGCCGACGTGCTGACCGGCTCGAGCAGCGCGAACTCGATCGACGGCGGGGCCGGCAACGACACGATCGAGGGCGGGGCGGGCGCGGACACGCTCGTCGGCGGCGCCGGCACCGACACGCTGAGCTACGCCGCCTCGACCGCCGTGACCGTCAGCCTGGCCGGCACCGCGTCGGGCGGCGACGCGGCGGGCGACACCTTTTCCGGCTTCGAGAACCTTCTCGGCGGCGGCGGCGCCGACCGGCTGACCGGCTCCTCCGGCGCCAACTCCATCGACGGCGGCGCCGGTAACGACACGCTCGTGGCGACCGCCGGCGGCGACACGCTGCAGGGCGGCGCCGGCACCGACACGCTCGACCTGACCGGCGCGGCCGGCGCCGTCACGGTGAGCCTCGCCTCCACCCTCGCGCAGGCGACCGGCGCCGACTACGGCACGCTCACGCTCGCCAACTTGGAGAACATCCTCGCCGGCGGCGGCGCCGACGTGCTGACCGGCTCGAGCGGCGCGAACTCGATCGACGGCGGGGCCGGGAACGACACGATCGAGGGCGGGGCGGGCGCCGACACGCTCGTCGGCGGCGCCGGCATCGACACACTGAGCTATGCCGGGTCGACCGCCGTCACGGTGAGCCTCGCCGGTACCGCGTCGGGCGGCGACGCGGCGGGCGACGTCATCTCCGGCTTCGAGAACCTCCTCGGCGGCGCCGGCGCCGACCGGCTGACCGGCTCGACCGCGGCCAATTCCATCGACGGCGGGGCCGGCAACGACACGCTCGTGGCGACCGCTGGCGGCGACACGCTGCAGGGCGGCGCCGGCATCGACATGCTCGACGCGAGCGCGGCGACCACGAACCTGACGATCAGCCTGGCGGTCGCGTCAGCGCAGGCGACCGGCACGACCTTCGGCACGCTCATGCTCGGCGGCCTCGAAGGTCTCATCGGCGGCAGCGGCGCCGACAGCCTGACCGGCGACACCGCGGCGAACTCGATCGACGGCGGCCTCGGCAACGACACGATCGAGGGCGGGGCGGGCGCCGACACGCTCATCGGCGGCGGCGGCCTCGACACGCTCAGTTACGCGCAGTCGGGGTCGGGCGTCTCGGTCGACCTAGCGACCGGCTCGGCGAGCGGCGGCGACGCGGCCGGCGACGTCCTGTCGGGCTTCGAGCATCTCGCCGGCAGCGGCTTCGCCGACCGGCTCGCCGGCTCCTCCGCGGCGAACGCCATCGCGGGCGGGGCGGGCGACGACACGATCGTGGCGACGGCGGGCGGCGACACGCTCGACGGCGGCACCGGCACCGACCTGCTCGACCTGTCGGGCGCGGCCGGCGGCGTGACGCTCGACCTCGGCTCTTCCGCCGCGCAGGCGAGCGGCGCCGACTTCGGCACGCTCACCGTCTCGAACATGGAGAATGCGACGGGCGGCGCGGGTGCCGACCGCTTCACCGGCAGCGCGGCGGACAACGTCATCCAGGGCGGCGGCGGCAACGACACGATCCTGGGCGGGGCCGGCAACGACACGATCTCCGGCGGCAGCGGCCAGGACAGCCTGGACGGCGGCAGCGGCGTCGACACGCTGAGCTACGGATCGGACACGACCGGCGTCACCGTCGATCTCGGCACCGGCACGGTGGCGGGCGGCGAGGCGGCGGGCGACCGGATTTCAAACTTCGAGTATGTGACCGGCGGCTCCGGCGCGGACCGGCTGACCGGCAATGCGGGCGCGAACCGGATCGACGGAGGCGCCGGCGACGACACGCTCGTCTCGACGGCGGGCGGCGATACGCTGATCGGCGGCGCCGGCCACGATTACTTCGACATCCATCTCGGCGCCGGCGCCATCACCGTCGCGGGCGGCACCGGCGGAGGCTGGACCGACACGATGCATGTGGAGGCGAGCGGCAGCCCGGGCGGCAGCTGGACCGTGCTGCTCGACAGCGGCGCCTCGATCCAGGCGTCCGACGCCCATTCGCTGACCTTCTCGGCCGACGCCTCCGGCCACGTGATCCTGGCCGACGGCACCGACATCGCCTTCAGCGGCCTGGAGCGGCTGACCTTCTGACGCGCCGCCCGCCGGACCTCGTGGCTTGGCGGGCGGGAAAGACACGGCGCGGAGCCTCGCGCAGCCGCGGAGGCTCCGCGCGTCCGATCAATCACCGGCGCGCGTGATGCCGGCCTTGAAGACGAAGCCGGCGATCGCCGCGCCGAGGCAGGGCGCCACGATATAGAGCCAGAGCGGGCCGAGCGCCGCCGGATAGAAGAGGGCAGGGCCGATCGAGCGGGCCGGGTTCACCGAGGCGCCCGAGACCGTGATGCCGCCGAGATGGATCATGGTGAGCGTCAGGCCGATGACGAGGCCCGCGAAAGGCGAGGCCGGGCCGGTCTGGGTGGCGCCGAGGATCACCGTCAGGAAGATGAAGGTGGCGATCGTCTCGTACAGGAACGCGGAGACCATGCCGTAGTCGGACCAGCCGCTGGTGGCGAAGCCCTTGGTGGCGAAGTCGTAGCCGCCGGTCTTGCCGGTCGCGATCAGGTAGAGGGCGAAGGCCGCGAGGATGCCGCCGGCCACCTGGCCGACCACGTAGCCGATGAAGTCCGACATGGGCAGCCGCCCGGCGACGAGCGCGCCGACCGACACGGCCGGGTTGAGATGGGCACCCGAAATATGGCCGATCGAATAGGCCATCGCCACGACGGTGAGGCCGAACGCGATGGCGATGCCGGTGACGCCGGCCTTGTCGCCCATGAAGATCACGGTGCCGCAGCCGAAAAATACGAGCGTGAACGTGCCGATCAATTCCGCGATGTACTTCTTCATGTCATCCCCCGCGCGGCCCGCCGCGGGGCCGATGTGTCGTCGATTTTGTGCAAGCCCCGGACGGCCGGACCCCGCGCGGCGGTTCCCGCCCCGCCGCGGGGCAACTTAGAGCTTGATCGTTTGTTAAGGTCAAGGCGAGGCGATGTGTTGAAATTTCTCTGATTGTGACGGTGGAGGCGAGACTGGCGCGGATGCGTCCGCGAGGGGTCGGCGGGCCCGGGCGCGCGCCGGGTCCGCGCTTGCCGAGCCGTGCCTCGGAGGGCTGAAAGGATAGCCCCTGCCCGCGAGCCCGCTGACGGGCGACGTGGTGTGCTCAGCCTTCGATCACGAGATCGGCCCGTTCTTCCGGCTTGCAATGCTGCAGATAGAGCAATTGGCCCCGATAGTATCGACGATTGCTTTCGGCGTCCGGATCGGGGTCGGTTCCGTCCCGCCTGGCCATTCTTTCAAAGGACACACTGAAAGGAACCCTCAGGAAGATACTGAAATCCCAAAAGTGCCGCAGCTCATCCCTATGCAGGAAGATACCGTCGAAGACCATGATCGCGTTAGCGTCGACGAACTCACTGATCTTGTCCTGACCATCGGAACGATGGTCGAACTGCCTGGTCAGAACAACCGTTTCGCCGCTTTTGAAAGGGTCGAGCAGGTCTTGTGCGAGGCCGGCATAGTCGTAGGAATCGAGAAAATAGCCCAAGGGGTCCGATTTGCCTCGTCGGTATCGTATCGCTCGAGGATTATGAAATCCGTCGACGCTCGCGCGCAGGACCTTTCGTCCACGGCGCTCGATCAAAGGCTTCAGTCGATCGCCGAACGTTGTTTTCCCCGCTCCATCGACGCCGTCGATCGCCACGATGGAGCGATCGGGGAGCGCGGCGGCCGCAGCCGCGATGGTCTCGATCAACCGCTCGGTCCTTTCTCGTCTCCGGGAATTGACGTTGCCGCGTCGCGCAGGGGATGGCTAGGGGGGACGTCAAGTCTGGATTGTATCGCTCGTCCCGTCGCTGTCCAGGAACGGCGAATGGCGGCCTTCGTCGCACCCAAGCGGTCATCGGCGGTCCGACTGCAACTCATGAAGGACACATGCGACCTGGGGTTCGGCGTCACCTCACGTGTCAGCTATCCTGAACACATGAGTGTAAATTCAACTGGACATTCCCTGCCGCCGGGCTAACCTCCGGGGCATGACGCTTCCCGAGCCCAAGGCCGTCCTCGAACTGCTGAAGCCGATCACGTGGTTCGCCCCCATGTGGGCGTTCCTGTGCGGCGTGGCGTCGTCGGGCGCGCCGATTTCCGAACGCTGGCCGATGGTGGTGGCCGGGATCATGCTCGCCGGGCCGCTCGTCTGCGCGACGAGCCAGGCGGCGAACGACTGGTACGACCGCTTCGTCGACGCCATCAACGAGCCGAACCGGCCGATCCCGTCCGGCCGCATCCCCGGCCGCTGGGGGCTCTATCTGGCGCTCGCCTGGACCGCTTTGTCGCTCGCGCTCGCCGCCGCGCTCGGGCCTTTCGTGTTCGGCGCCGCCATGGTCGGCCTCGCGCTGGCGTGGCTCTACAGCGCGCCGCCCGTGCGGCTGAAGCAGAACGGCTGGTGGGGCAACGCGGCGGTCGCGCTCTGCTACGAGGGGCTCCCCTGGTTCACCGGCGCCGCCGTGATGTCGGCCGTGGCGCCGGACGGCCGCGTGCTCGCGCTCGCGCTCCTCTACAGCTTCGGCGCGCACGGCATCATGACGCTGAACGACTTCAAGTCCGTCGAGGGCGATACCCGCCTCGGCATCCGCTCGCTCCCCGTCCAGCTCGGCGTCGACCGGGCGGCGCGGCTCGCCTGTCTCGTCATGGCGGCGCCGCAGGTGGTGGTGATCGGCATGCTCGCCGTGCTCGGCCGTCCCTGGCACGCGCTCGCCATTCTCGCGCTGCTCGCCGTCCAGCTCGTGCTGATGCGCAGCCTGATCGCCGCCCCTCGCGAAAAGGCCGCCTGGTACAACGGCACCGGCACGACGCTCTATGTGCTCGGCATGCTGGTCGCCGCGCTGGCGCTCCGCTCGCTCTCGCTGGAGGCCGGCTGATGGGCACGCCCGCCGGCCGCGACGACGGCGATGCCGGCCTCGGCTGGCTCGGCATCCTGCGCCTCGGCCTCGCCCAGACCGCGCTCGGCGCCATCGTGGTGCTGACCACCTCGACGCTGAACCGCGTCATGGTGGTGGAACTCGCGCTCCCGGCGATGGTGCCGGGGCTGCTGGTCGCGATCCACCACGCCGTGCAGATGCTCCGGCCGCGCTGGGGCTACGGCTCCGACCGCGGCGGCCGGCGCACGCCCTGGATCGTCGGCGGCATGGCGGTGCTCGGCGTCGGCGGCGTGCTTGCCGCGCTCGCCGTGGCGCTGATGGGCGAACACCTCCATCTCGGCCTCGCCCTCGGCGTCGTCGCCTTCCTGCTCATCGGCATCGGCGTCGGCGCGTCCGGCACCTCGATCCTCGTGCTGCTCGCCGAGCGTGTCGCCGAGCGCCGCCGGCCGGTCGCCGCCACGATCGTGTGGGTGATGATGATCGCCGGCTTCGTGGTGACGGCGGGCACCGCCGGCCATGTGCTCGACCCCTATTCGCCCGAGCGCCTCGTCGCCGTGGCGGCGGTCGTCTCGGCGGTCGCCTTCGCGGTCGCCTGGCTCGCCGTCCTCGGCATCGAGAGCGGCGCCACGCAGGTCCGCGCGCCGGCGCCCGCCCGCGACGCGCCCTCCTTCCTCGCCGCGCTCCGCCAGGTGTGGGACGAGCCGGTCGCGCGCCGCTTCACCATCTTCGTGTTCGTCTCCATGCTCGCCTATTCCATGCAGGACCTGATCCTCGAGCCCTTCGCCGGCCTCGTCTTCGCCATGACGCCGGGCGAATCGACCAAGCTCGGCGGCCTGCAGAACGGCGGCGTCCTCGTCGGCATGATCGTCGTCGCGGTGATCGGCCACCGCCAGGGCGGCGGCGCGCGCGTGCTGCGCGGCTGGATGGTCGGCGGCTGCGTCGCCTCGGCCCTGTCGCTCGCCGCCCTCGCGTTCGCGGGCCTTCTCGGCGGAAAGGCGGGCGCGATCCCGGTCGACATCCGGCCGATCGCCTTCCTGCTCGGCCTCTCCAACGGCGCCTACGCGGCCGCCGCGATCGCCTCCATGATGGGCCTCGCGGGCGACGGATCGAGCGGGCGCGACGGCACGCGCATGGGTCTCTGGGGCGCCGCCCAGGCGATCGCCTTCGGCCTCGGCGGGCTCGCCGGCACGGTCGCGGTCGACGTCATGCGGCTCATGACCGCCGACCCGGCGCTCGCCTACGGGGCCGTGTTCGCCGGCGAGGCCGTGCTCTTCGTCGGCTCCGCCGTCTTCGTGGCCGGGCTCAACCGGCCCGCCCGTCCGGCCCGGTCCGGGCCGGCGGCACACCCTATCGATGGACTAGGCTTCGGGAGGTCGTGACATGCATGGATCAATCCGGTCCACCGCGACGCAAGCGGACGTCGATTGCATCGTGGTCGGCGGCGGCCCCGCCGGCGCCACGGCGGCCGAGGACCTGGCGCGCGCCGGCCGCGCGGTGGTGCTGCTCGACCGGGCCGGCCGCATCAAGCCCTGCGGCGGCGCGATCCCGCCGCGCTGCATCCGCGACTTCGCGATCCCCGACGAGCAGATCGTCGCACGGGTGACCGGCGCGCGCATCACCGCGCCGTCCGACCGCCACGTCGACATGGCGACCGGCCGCGACTATGTGGGCATGGTCGACCGCGAGCATTTCGACGAGTATCTCCGCCGCCGCGCGGCGTCGGCCGGGGCCTCGCGCGTCACCGGCACCTTCGAGCGCATCGAGCGCGGCGCGGACGGGCGGCCCTCGGTCGTCTACCGCACGCCGGAGGGCCAGTTCGCCTCGATCGCGGCGCGCGTCGTGATCGGCGCGGACGGCGCCAATTCGGCCGTGGCCAAGAGCGAGGTCCCGTCCTCCCGGCGCAACCCCTTCGTCTTCGCCTATCACGAGATCGTCGCCTCGCCGCCGGACGCCACGCCGCATTTCGCCGCCGACCGTTGCGACATCTTCTATCGCCGCGACTTCTCGCCCGACTTCTACGCCTGGGTGTTCCCGCACGGCGCCACCACGAGCATCGGCACCGGCAGCGCGGTGAAGGGCTTCTCGCTCCGCCAGGGCGTCGCGGATCTGCGCCGGGCGACCGGGCTCGGCGACCAGATCACGCTCCGGCGCGAAGGCGCGCCCTTGCCGCTGAAGCCCTTGAAGCGCTGGGACAACGGCCGCGACGTGGTGCTCGTCGGCGACGCCGCCGGCGTGGTCGCGCCGGCCTCGGGGGAGGGGATCTACTACGCCATGTTCAGCGCGCGCCTCGCGGCCGAGGCCGTCGACGCCGCGCTCGCGGGCGCCGACGCGCGCGCGCTCGCGACCGTGCGCAAGCGCTTCATGAAGGAGCACGGCCGCGTCTTCTTCGTGCTCGGGATGATGCAGCACTTCTGGTACACGACCGACGCCCGCCGCGAGCGCTTCGTCAGCATGTGCCGCGATCCGGACGTGCAGCGCCTCACCTGGTCGAGCTATCTCGACAAGCGCATGGCCCCGTTCGAATTCCAGTCGCACCTGAAGATCGCCATGAAGGACTTCGCCCATCTCTTCTCGATGATCTCGCCCTGGGGGCAGAAGGTCTGAGGGATGTTGCCGGCGATGTCGTAGGTTAAGGTCTGGCTGAGCGTCGGGTCGTCGAGATTGGTCGCGCCCGTCAGCCGGTCGAGGCTGTCGTAGGCGTAGGTCCAGTCCTCCTTGGCGATGCCGCCTTGATATCAGGAAGATTGGCGCGCCTCGGTGATGCGGCCGCCGGCATCGCGCCGATAGGTCTTGTCGTCGATCGGGACGGCGCCCCTGGCGGAGAGGATCCGGTCGAGCCAGCCGCGCGTCGCCGAATAGGTGAACTCGGTCGTCACCCCGTTGGCATAGGTCGCCTTCAGCGTGCGCCCGGCCGCGTCGTAGGTGAACGACGTGACGTGGCCGGGGATCGACAGGAGCCGGCCGGCGGCGTCGTAGCCGAGCGGCAGGGCGGCGGTGCCGACCGCGTCGCCGTCCGCATAGGTGGTGCCGGTCGGCCGCCCGGCGCGGTCGTAGCGGCTGAGGAGCTGCGTGTTCTCCGAGCGGGCGCATAGAACAACGTCCCCGCAAGGCGGGCGTTTTCGGGCTCGCGAACGTCTACTCGTGTGGCGAGTCCATCTTGTCGAGAAGCGCCCCCACCTCCTTCAGTAGAGCATTGACGCGCGCACGACCCGCACCAATCCTGGTCTCGAACTCGAACACCTCAATTCCGTTGCAGACCTCGTTAAGCGCGGCGTTCACGATCAGAAGCTCGTCCCGGCCAATCTCGACCTGGGAACGCTCAGCGGTTGTTTTGATGATTTCCATGCCTCTACCTCAAGGTGTCAAAGTAGGCGCGGCCGGTCGTGGGTTGGAACGCTGTGCCATCGTCGGTCAGCTCGTCAATGAGCTGCACAAGAAGGACATCGAGTTGCTCGAGGCGGCACGGTAGTCAGCGCCAGAAGCAGCAACGCCCGCGCAAGGCAGGAGTCGGAACAATCCTTGCCTCCATCAACAGTTCTGCAGCTCGGCCTCAAGTGTTGCCGTCGATCGATCGTACTTCTTGCCCGCATGCACAAGGGCCAGTAGCACCGCTCTCTTGAAGATGCCAGTCAGGGAGGCAAGATCTGCGCCGACTAGTCGATTCGTATCTACTTCGATAGAGAGCGGTAGATCGCCGTACTGCTTGCTTATCGGCTGGTAGACCGGGGCATCAGCATCTATGAGGCCATACCGCACAGCAATCGTGACCCAAGAGAACGGCGCCCCGACTAGATATTCGCTTCCATCCAGCACCGCCTCGACTTCGTTGCGCACGTCGCTAAGAGCCTGAATGTCGAACCGGTTGTTGCGGGCCTTCGTAAGGGCAACGCCACTAAGTCCAAGTCGCCTGCCGTGCGTGGTGGCCATAGCGTTCATCAATCTGTCAAGTTTCCGGGAAGCTTGTCTTCGCCGTACATGCTGCGAAAGCGCTCAATGACACGCGTTTCATATTCACGAGCAGACGCCTTGTCGGGGAACGTCTTTCGGAACTCAATCGTGTAGACATCTCCAGTCTCGCGCGTCAAGCGGCGTGCTTGCTGTTCCGCCCGGAATGAGGCCCCTAAAGCGTTCAGGCTGCGCGCAGGTTCACCGATCTAGTGGGTGGCGTCGTTAGGCCCCTTGATCCGATAGACGTGCGCTCCGCCAGTATAGCTGAGCAAGTTCTTGTGTTCGCCATTTAATGCTACTTTCTCGGCGGTCGGTTCGTCTGCGACATCTGGTTTGGCTTCTTGTTCCTTAGCTATTGCTTTACAAAGAGTTATGGCACCATCACGCAACGGTGCCGGGGGCGGATCCGGAGGGCTATCTCATGGTGGTCCCTTGTTATCGCCGTTGCTGGTAGACTTTGCCTTATCAATTGCCTTACTAAGCTGATTTGCGGCGATCACTGTACCTACTATAGCCACCGCCATATAAGCTGCTGCCTCAGCGACTTTAGCGGGTATTTCGTCCAGGTGGAGGTCTGCGCCCAGGCGCCGGCCTTGCAGGCCCATTTCAGGTCCCGCTCCATGTCGGGCCCGAAGGTCCAGGTCGTGTTCAGCGCGCCCGCCGGCGGCGCCGGGCAGCCCGCGGCCGGCGGAACGGTCGCGTCCTTCCGGACCCGCTCGCCGTCCGGGCCATAGGTGAAGCCGACCGTGACGCCCGCCTTCGTGATCGAGCCCGGCCGGTTCTCCTCGTCCCAGGTGAAGCTGCGGCCGAGCCCGGCGAGCGTGTTGCCGGCGGCGTCGTAGGTGATCGCCCGGCCGCCGATCGAGGTCGCCGCATGCGGCCGCGGCGCCGTGCCGGCCGGATACACATAGGCGCCGACGCCGGTCGCGGAGAGGATGTTGCCGGAGATGTCGTAGGTGAAGCTCTGGCTGAGCGAGGGGTCGTCGAGATTGGTCGCGCCCGTCAGCCGGTCGAGCGCGTCGTAGGCCTGCCACGCCCAGCCGTCCCGCGCCAGCGTCGGCGCCCCGGCTCAATCGTCCGCGTCGCCGTCGAGGTCGCCCATGCCGAAGCGGCGGAGCTTGGCGTAGAGGCTCTGGCGGCTGAGGCCGAGGATCTGGGCGGCGGAGGCGCGGTTGTCGTCGGTCAGCTTCAGCGCCGCCTCGATGCACATCTGCTCGATCATGTCGGTGGTCTCGCGCACGAGATCCTTCATGGGCACGCTGCCGATCAGCTGCGTCAGGTTTTCGACCGACGGGTTCAGCTCGCGCGAGGCGAAGGTCGGGATCGGCCGCCGCCGCACGATGCGGATGACGAGGCCGATGCAGGGCGGATCGCCGTTCGGCAGGGCCACGGCGGTGACCTCCGCCTCGTCGGTGCCGCCCGTCTCGCTCCTGACCACGGTGCCGAAGTCGCGGATCGAGTGGTGCTCGCGCAGGTTCGAGATGAGCAGGCCCACATCCACGCCCGGGCGGCCGAGCCAGCGGCCGATCAGCTCGCCGCGCGCCCGTTCCGGGCCGGCGAGGCCGGTCATCTCCAGGAAGGACGTGTTCACTTCGAGGATGCGCTCGTCGAAGCTGATCACCGCGAAGGCTTCGGGCAGGTTGCGCACCACCTCCGCCACCACGGCCTGCACCGGGTCGCCGTCGGCGTTGCCGGGATCGAGCCGCACGAGCAGGTACTGCGCGTTGTCGTGGCGGAACATGGAGGCCGACACGGCGAGCTCCGCGCCCGCATCGGCGAGCTTCAGGCGCGTCTCGTCGGTCGTGCCCATGGTGCGGCCGGCGACCACGAGGGCCGCGACCGCGTCGCCCTGGGCGCGGTCGAACAGGTCGCGCAGCTGGCGGCCCTGGATGCGGTTCGACGGCGAGCCGATCAGCCGCTGCGCCGCGGGATTGGTGTCGGTCACACGGCCGGAGGTTGCGTCGACGATGAGGATCGGGTCGGTCGCCATCTGGAACAGCAACCGGTAGCGCGTCTCCGCATTGCGCAGGCGCGCATAGTCGCGCTCCATCGAGCGCTGGATGTCGACGAGCCGCTGCTGCAGCCTGACCTCGGCGCGCAGGTCGCGCCCCAGCGCCACGATCGTGCCCTCGGCGCCGAGCGCCATCGTCGCATAGGCGATCGGGAAACTGCCGGCGCGGCCGAGATGGTTCACCTCGCGCGCGGGCGTCTTGGCGTCGAGCGCGGCGTCGGCGATGAGCTGTTCGACCTTGGCACGGCTGTCGTCCGTGACGAGATCGGCCCAGCGCTTGCCGATCCAGCTCTGGCAGTTCTCCGCGAACAGGTCGGCATTGGCGACGCTCACGTCGCGCACGATGCCGTCCTGGCCGATGACGAGGGTCAGATCGGCCGCCGCCGCCACCAAGGTGGCGGCCGCCGGCGGATCCAACCAGGTCTCGGGGGCCCTGAACCGGGTCGCCGACTTGGGCGTCTTCAAATCCATGTGTGCCGAACCTCGTTCTCGTCGGCAATCACGCGCTTTTGGCGGCAACCTCAACAAGCCGCTGTGTGTGGCCTATCGCCTCACGCCCGTCAACCGCCGTGCCGTCCGCGCCCACCTTCTGAGCGAGTTCCGGCCTATCAAGGAAGCACTTGCCGCCGACGATGACGACCAGGTTGGGGTTACGCGACCGTCGCCGGAGCTCGGCGATGACGGCCTGCGCCTCGCCGAGATGCTCGTTGCAACTCACCGAGATCCCGTAGGCGTCGTACCAGCGCCCGCGCGCGGTCGCGATGAGTTCGTTCGGCGCGGGCGCGACCAGGCAATTCACGTCCCAGCCGCCGCGCCGGAAGAACTCCTCCACCATCAGGATGCCGAACGAGTGCTGCTCGCTCGGGGTCGCGGAGAGCAGGATGCGGCGGTTTCCGCCCACCCGGTCCTCGGTCACGCCGCCGCCGTAGCTGCGCAACAGGTACTGCAGATGGCACAAGGCCATGGTGACGTCGGTGAAGCTGATGCGGTCCTCCAGCCAAAGATCGCCCACGCGGCGGGCGGCCGGCGACAGGAGTTCGAGCAGCAACACGTCCAGCGGCACGCCGCCGGCGCTCAGATGGGTGATCAGCTGTTCCGCGCCGACCACGTCGTCCCGGAGGACGAGATCGCACATTTGAACGACATGCGTTGATGCGAGCTTGAGCGACTGGACCGGTTGCGTCGCGGGCCTGTCGACATCGCTGCGATGCGCGAGAAGAAGTCTCGGGATGATGTCCCGCTCGATGGTTTTCGCCAAACGAGCCTGATCGTCCAGAGGCTTTCCCGGGTCGCGTAAGACGCCCTTTCCTCCACCGGAGAACAGACCGCCGCCAATGTCACCGCCCTCGAAGCAACCCGTGTCACCACTCGCCTCGTCGAGGCCAGCCATGGGTCACCTCCAATGCCCCACTTCAGTCGGTGGGTGGTCTCAAGGGCACACCCGCTAGGCTTCCCTGTCAAGGCTCGGAATGCCTCGACGGACGGGTTGCCCGCCGCCCTCCCGCCCGGGTTCGGCCCTTCGGCGCGGCCCCGCGATCGGCAATACTACAGCGCAATTCCCCGGCTCTGTAAACGACAATTTACGTCAAGCTGAGTTGACAGATCCCGCCCCGGGGCTCTAGCCTCCTGTCAACGAACGGCCCATCGAGGCTGAGGAAAGACGGGGCGGGACAGTCCGGACATGGCACCGAGGCAGCTCTACACAGCAGAAGAGCAGGCTCGCCGGGATGCGTCCAAGTGGACGCTCGTGCAAGCCATCCTCGCACCCTTGCAGTTCGCCGTCTTCCTGGTCAGCACCGTGCTCGTGCTGCGCTACCTGGCGACCGGCGAAGGGCTCCTGATCGCGACGCTTTCCGTCCTTGCCAAGACGCTTCTCCTTTACACGATCATGATCACCGGCAGCCTGTGGGAGCACGACGTCTACGGCCGCTACCTGTTCGCGCCCGCCTTCTTCTGGGAGGACGCGGTCAGCATGGTGGTGATCGCCCTGCACACCGCCTATCTGGCGGCCCTGCTGACCGGTTCGCTGACCCCGCGCGAACAGATGCTGCTGGCCCTCGCCGGTTATGCCGCTTACGTCATAAATGCCGCCCAGTTTCTCCTGAAGTTGAAGATGGCGCGCCGCTCGGCCCGTCAACTGGCGGGAGCGACGGCATGAACGCGCCCGTCGAAATCCTTCGCCGCCAGGATGCCTGCGACGCCCCTGTGCTGCGCGAGCGCGGCCAGCGGGAAGTGTTCTGCGGCCTGACCGGCATCGTCTGGCTGCATCGCCGCATTCGCGACGCCTTCTTCCTGGTGGTCGGCTCGCGCACCTGCGCCCATCTGATCCAGTCGGCCGCCGGCGTGATGATCTTCGCCGAGCCGCGCTTCGCCACCGCCATCATCGACGAGCGCGACCTCGCCGGCCTCGCCGACATGAACGACGAGCTCGACCGCGTGGTCGGGCGCCTGATCGAGCGCCGCCCGGACATCCGGCTCCTCTTCCTGGTCGGCTCCTGCCCGTCGGAGGTGATCAAGCTCGATCTCGGCCGCGCCGCCCAGCGCCTCGGCCGCCGGCTCGGCCCAGACCTGAAGGTGCTCCACTATTCCGGCAGCGGCATCGAGACGACTTTCACGCAAGGGGAGGACGCCTGCCTCGCCGCGCTCGCCGACGACCTCGCCGACGCGCCCGCGGATGCCGAACCCTCGCTGATGATCGTCGGCTCGCTCGCCGACGTGGTCGAGGACCAGTTCCGCCGCCTGTTCGGCGCGCTCGGCATCGGGCCGGTCACCATGCTGCCCGCCCGTACCGCCGCCGCCATGCCGACGGTCGGCCCGTCGACCCGCTTCCTGCTCGCCCAGCCGTTCCTGTCCGAGACCGCGCGCCGGCTCGAGGAGCGCGGCGCCGTGCGGCTCGCCGCGCCGTTCCCGCTCGGCGCCGAGGGCACCACCGCCTGGCTCGCTGCCGCCGCCCGCGCCTTCGGCGTCTCCGACGAGCGCTTCGAGGCCGCCACGCGGCCCGGCCGCGACCGTGCCGCCGCCGCGCTCGAGCGCTACCGGCCGCGGCTCGACGGCAAGCGCATCTTCTTCTTCCCCGACAGCCAGCTCGAGATCCCGCTCGCGCGCTTCCTTTCGCGCGAACTCGGCATGATCCCGCTCGAGATCGGCACGCCCTATCTGCATCGCCAGCACCTCGCCGCCGACCTCGCGCTGCTGCCGCCGGACGTGATGCTGAGCGAGGGCCAGGACGTCGACCGCCAGCTCGACCGCTGCCGCGCGCTCCGGCCGGACCTCACCCTCTGCGGCCTCGGCCTCGCCAATCCGCTCGAGGCGGAAGGCTTCGCGACCAAGTGGTCGATCGAGACCGTGTTCACCCCGATCCAGGGCTACGAGCAGGCCGGCGACCTCGCCGAGCTGTTCGCCCGCCCGCTCGATCGCCGCAGCCGGCTGGAGGTCTGACTATGCAGCTCTCCGTCTGGACCTACGAAGGCCCGCCCCATGTGGGCGCCATGCGGGTCGCGACCGCGCTGACCGACGTGCACTACGTGCTGCACGCGCCGCAGGGCGACACCTATGCGGACCTGCTCTTCACCATGATCGAGCGCCGCTCCGCGCGGCCGCCCGTCACCTACACCACCTTTCAGGCGCGCGATCTCGGCGGCGACACCGCCGAACTGTTCAAGAACGCCGTGCGCGACGCCTATGAGCGCTACCGGCCGGCCGCCCTCCTGGTCGGCGCTTCCTGCACCGCCGAGCTGATCCAGGACGATCCGGGCGGCCTCGCCCGCGCGCTCGCCTTGCCGGTCCCGGTCGTGGCGCTGGAGCTGCCGTCCTACCAGCGCAAGGAGAACTGGGGCGCCTCGGAGACCTTCTACCAGCTGGTGCGTGCGCTCGCCGGTCCCTCGGCCCCGCCGCCGGGGACCAAGCGCGAGCGGGATCCGGCGCGCCGGCCTTCCTGCAACCTGCTCGGGGCCACCGCGCTCGGCTTCCGCCACCGCGACGACATCGTCGAGGTGACGCGGCTCCTCGACCGGCTCGGCGTCGACGTCGCGGTGGTCGCCCCCTACGGCGCCTCGGCGGCCGACATCGCCCGCCTCGGCGAGGCCGACTTCAACGTCGTGCTCTATCCCGAAACGGGGATGCAGGCGGCGCGCTGGCTCACCCGCACCTTCGGGCAGCCGGCGGTCGAGATCGTCCCGATCGGCGTCGGCGCCACGCGCGACTTCATCGCCGAGGTCGCCCGCGTCGCCGGCGTCGACGCCACCGCCGTGCTGGCGGACGAGCGCTCGCGGCTTCCCTGGTACTCCCGCTCGGTCGACTCGACCTATCTGACCGGCAAGCGCGTCTTCGTGTTCGGCGACGCGAGCCACGCGGTCGCCGCCGCCCGGGTGGCGCGCGACGAACTCGGCTTCAAGGTCGTCGGCATCGGGACTTATTCGCGCGAATTCGCCCGCGAGGTGCGCGCCGCCGCCGCCGAGCACGGCGTCGAGGCGCTCATCTCCGACGACTATCTCGACGTCGAGGCGAAGATCGCCGAGCTGCAGCCCGAGCTTGTGCTCGGCACCCAGATGGAACGGCATATCGCCAAGCGCCTGGGCGTGCCCTGTGCGGTGATCTCGGCGCCCGTCCATGTGCAGGATTTCCCGGCCCGCTATTCGCCGCAGATGGGCTTCGAAGGGGCGAATGTCCTGTTCGACACCTGGGTGCACCCGCTCATGATGGGCCTCGAGGAGCACCTGCTCGGCATGTTCCGGGAAGACCCGGAATTCGCCGACGACCGCCCCTCGCATCTCGGCCACGCTTCCGTTCAGCCGGCCCCGCAAGCTCCGGTCGCGGAGGCGCCTGTCGCTACCGCCTCCGCCGAGGCCGCCCAGGCGGCCGACGAATCGGCGTCCGCGCCGGCCGCCGCCCTGACGCTCGTCTGGTCGGCCGACGCCGAGAAGGAACTGAGGAAAATCCCGTTCTTCGTGCGCGGCAAGGCTCGCCGCAACACGGAAAGCTTCGCCGGCTCTCGTGGCCTCGCCCTGATCACCGTGGAGACGCTGTACGATGCGAAAGCGCATTTCGGCCGCTGATCCGACACCGATCCGGGTCGTGATCCTCACGCTCGACTGCCATCTGGCGGGCGTGACCGAACGCGCGGCATCGCTGCTCCGCCGCGAGCTTCCGGGCCTCCGGCTCACCCTGCATGCCGCCGCCGAATGGGACAGCCCGGCGGAGCTCGCCGCCGCGCGCGCCGATGTCGGCGCCGCCGACATCGTGCTCGCCAACATGCTGTTCATGGAAGACCACATCCGCGCCATCATGCCGGCGCTCGAGGCGCGCCGCGAGACCTGCGACGCCATGGTATGCGCCATGTCGGCCGGCGAGGTGACCAAGCTCACCCGCATGGGCCGCTTCGTCATGGACCAGCCGGCGAGCGGCCCGATGGCGCTCCTGAAGCGCCTGCGCGGCACCAAGGGCAAGTCCGGCGGCCATTCGAGCGGCGCCGAGCAGATGAAGATGCTGCGGCGGCTGCCGAAGCTCCTGAAATACATCCCCGGCACCGCGCAGGACGTGCGCGCCTATTTCCTGGCGCTGCAGTATTTCCTCGCCGGCTCCGAGGACAATGTGGTGAACCTCGTCCGCCTCATGGTCAGCCGCTACGCCGACGGCCCGCGCAAGGGCCTCCGCCAGGCGGTTACGGCCGGCGCGCCGGTCGAGTATCCGGATGTGGGCGTCTATCACCCGCGCATGGCCGGCCGCATCGGCGAGGACGCGCGCGCCCTGCCGGCCCCGGCCAAGGCGCATGGCACGGTCGGCGTGCTGGTGATGCGCTCCTACCTGATCGCCGGCAATTCCGCCCATTACGACGGCGTCATCGCTGCGATCGAGGCGCGTGGCCTGAAGGCCGTCCCGGCCTTTTCGAGCGGCCTCGACGCCAGGCCCGCGGTCGAGCGCTTCTTCATGCGCGACGGCCGGCCGGTTGTGGACGCGGTCGTGTCGCTGACCGGTTTCTCGCTCGTCGGCGGACCCGCCTACAACGACTCGCGCGCCGCCGAGGACATGCTCGCCGCGCTCGACGTGCCCTATCTCGCCGCCCATCCGGTCGAGTTCCAGACGCTCGACCAGTGGGAAGCCTCCGACCGCGGCCTGATGCCCGTGGAGGCGACCATCATGGTGGCGATCCCGGAACTCGACGGCGCCACCGGCCCGATGGTGTTCGGCGGCCGCCGCGACGCCGCCGGCGGCGTCTCCACCCGCGAAATGGCCTGCCACGACGAGCGCGCCGGCATGCTGGCCGCCCGCCTCGACCGCCTCGTGCGGCTGCGCACCACGCCCAAGGCGGACCGCAAGGTCGCCGTCGTCGTCTTCAACTTCCCGCCCAACGCCGGCGCGATCGGCACCGCGGCCTTCCTGTCCGTGTTCGAATCGCTCTTCAACACGCTCCAGGCGCTCGCCCGCGACGGCTACCGCGTGGACCTGCCGGCCTCGGTCGACGCGCTGCGGGCGCGCATCCTGGAAGGCAACGCCAAGCAATACGGCGCGGCGGCGAACGTGGTCGCCCGCATCCCCGCCGCCGACCATGTGCGGCGCGAGCGGCACCTCAAGGACATCGAGGCCGCCTGGGGCCCGGCGCCGGGCCGCCACCAGACCGACGGCCAGTCGATCTTCGTGCTCGGCGCCGAATTCGGCAACGTCCTCGTCGGCGTGCAGCCGGCCTTCGGCATCGAGGGCGACCCGATGCGCCTCCTGTTCGAGAAGACCTTCGCGCCGACGCATGCCTTCTCGGCCTTCTACCGCTATGTCCGCGAGGACTTCGGCGCCCATGCGGCGCTGCATTTCGGCACCCATGGCGCGCTCGAATTCATGCCCGGCAAGCAGACCGGCATGACCGCCGCCTGCTGGCCGGACCGCCTCATCGGCGACCTGCCGAACCTCTATCTCTATGCCGCCAACAACCCGTCCGAGGGCTCGATCGCCAAGCGCCGCTCCGGTGCGACGCTGATCAGCTACCTGACGCCGCCGATCGCCTATGCCGGGCTCTATCGCGGCCTCCTCGAACTCAAGGCCTCGATCGACGGCTGGCGCCACCTCGATCCCGACGCGACCGACCGCGACAGCGTCGCCGCCTTGATCCAGGCGCAGGCCGCGGCGGTCGACCTCGCCGCGGCCGAGCCGGCCTGGACCGCGGAGGAGGCGGGGAGCCGCATCGTCGCGCTCGCGAACGCCGTCTACGAGCTCGAATACACGCTCATCCCGCACGGCCTGCATGTGGTCGGCGGCACCGCCTCCGACGCCGAGCGCGTCGAGACGCTGATGTCGATCGCCGAGGCGAGCCACCAGACGCGCCTCGAGCGCGCCGACGTGGAGGCGCTCGTCGCCGGCGGCGCGCCGCCGTCGGCCGACTCCGCGACCGCGGCGATCCTCGCCGACCTCAAGGCCATGGACGCGCACCTTTCGCGCGACACGGAGATCCCCGCGATCCTCACCGCGCTCGACGGCCGCTACCTCCGTCCGGCGCCCGGCGGCGACTTGCTGCGCACGCCGGCGATCCTGCCGACCGGCCGCAACCTGCACGGCTTCGACCCGTTCCGCATCCCGAGCGCCTTTGCGCTCCGCGACGGCGCCCGCCAGGCCGCCCGCCTGCTCGCCCGCCATGTGGCGGACGGCCATCCGTTCCCCGAATCGATCGCGCTGGTGCTGTGGGGCACCGACAACATGAAGACCGAGGGCGGGCCGCTCTCCCAGGCGCTCGCGCTGATGGGTGCCCGGCCGCGCTTCGACAGCTACGGACGGGTGTGCGGCGCGGCCCTCATCCCGCTCGACGAGCTGGAGCATCCGCGCGTCGACGTGATCATGACGATCTCGGGCATCTTCCGCGATCTCCTGCCGCTGCAGACCCGCATGCTCGCCGAGGCCTCGTTCCTCGCGGGCACGGTGGACGAGCCGGTCGACCGCAACTTCGTCCGGAAGCACGTGCTCGGCTACCAGGCCGACAAGGGCTGCGACACCGAGACCGCCGCGCTGCGCGTCTTCTCCAATGCCGACGGCGCCTATGGGGCGAACGTCAACCACCTCATCGAGCACGGCGCCTGGGGCGACGAGGACGAGCTCGCCGAGGCCTATACCCGCCGCAAGTGCTTCGCCTACGGCCGCAACGGCCGCGCCATGAAGCAGGCGGAGCTGCTCGACTCCATCCTTTCCGGCGTCGACCTCGCCTACCAGAACCTCGAATCGGTCGAGCTCGGCGTCACCTCGCTCGACCAGTATGTCGACACGCTCGGCGGCATCACGCGGGCGGCGAAGCGCGCCGGCGGCGCCACGCCTCCGGTCTATATCGGCGACCAGACGCGCGGGGAGGGGACCGTTCGGACCCTCGGCGAACAGGTCGCGCTGGAGACCCGCACCCGCATCCTGAACGAGAAGTGGTACGAGGGCATGCTCCGCCACGGCTACGAGGGCGTGCGCCAGATCGAGGCCCATGTCACCAACACGCTCGGCTGGTCGGCCACGACCGGCCAGGTCGCGCCCTGGGTCTACAAGCAGATCACGGACACCTATGTGCTCGATCCCGCCATGTGCGAGCGGCTGGCGAGCCTCAATCCGACGGCCGCGGCGAAGGTCGCCGGCCGTCTGCTCGAAGCGCACGAGCGCCGCTACTGGACCCCCGACGACGAGACTCTGAAGGCGCTGCAGGCCGCGGGCGAGGCGCTCGAGGATCGGCTCGAAGGCGTCTCCGTGGATGTCGCGGCATGACGGGCCGGGGGCCGCATCCAGACCATGGTGGCCGCATGACGGTCGAAGGGGAACGTCGATGAACCACATGCCCAAGATCAACCGCATCCCGAAGCGCCCGGACGGCGAGGGAAGCGTCCAGGTGCAGCTCGACCCGACCCTGAAGATCGGCAACGCCAAGGTGTTCGCGGTCTACGGCAAGGGCGGCATCGGCAAGAGCACGACCTCGTCGAACCTGTCGGTCGCCTTCGCCAAGCTCGGCAAGCGCGTGCTCCAGATCGGCTGCGACCCGAAGCACGACAGCACCTTCACGCTCACGAAGCAGATGATGCCGACCGTCATCGACGTCTTGGAAAAGGTCGATTTCCACGCCGAGGAGCTGCGCCTCGAGGACTTCGTCTATCCGGGCTATGCCGGCGTCATGTGCGTGGAGGCGGGCGGCCCGCCGGCCGGCACCGGCTGCGGCGGCTACGTGGTCGGGCAGACCGTCAAGCTCCTGAAGGAGCATCACCTGCTCGAGGACACCGACGTGGTGATCTTCGACGTGCTCGGCGACGTCGTGTGCGGCGGCTTCGCCGCGCCGCTGCAGCACGCCGAACGGGCCGTGATCGTGGCCGCCAACGACTTCGATTCCATCTTCGCGATGAACCGCATCGTCGCCGCCATCCAGGCGAAGTCGAAGAACTACCAGGTCCGCCTCGGCGGCGTGATCGTCAACCGCTCCGCCGCCGCCGACCAGATCGACCGCTTCAACGAGGCGGTCGGCCTCAAGACGCTCGCCCATTTCCCCGACCTCGACGTCATCCGCCGCTCGCGGCTGAAGAAGTCGACCCTGTTCGAGATGGAGCCGACGCCGGAAGTCGTGGCTGTGCAGGAAGAGTACATGCGCCTCGCCGCCCGCCTGTGGGCCGGCGCGGAGCCGCTCGACTGCCAGGCCATGAAGGACCGCGACATCTTCGACCTGCTCGGCTTCGACTGATCGCTCGTCTCTCCCACGCGGCGCCTCGGGGCGCCGCGCCCGAACCGCCCGGACCGCCACCCCGCCCCAAGGCCACCACGATGAACACGCTGAGCTACGCGACCCGCCGCGGCGAACTGGAGACCTACTTCGACCGCACCGCGGTCGACGCCTGGGCGAAGCTGACCTCGGAGGCGCCGGTCGGCCGCATCCGCGCGACCGTCAGGGCCGGCCGCGACCAGATGCGCGCGACGCTGCTCGGCTGGCTCCCCGACGACCTCGCTGGCCGGCACCTGCTCGACGCCGGCTGCGGCACCGGGGCGCTCTCCGTGGCGGCGGCCCGGCGCGGCGCCACCGTGCTCGGCATCGACATCTCGCCGCGCCTCGTGCAGCTCGCGACCGAGCGCCTGCCGGCCGAGGTCGGCGGCGGGCGGATCCGCTTCCGCGTCGGCGACATGCTCGATCCGGCGCTCCCGAAGTTCGACCACGTGGTGGCGATGGACTCGCTCATCCACTACGCGGCTCACGACGCGGCCGGCGTGCTCGCCCATCTCGCCAAGCGCACGCGCGTCTCGATCCTCTTCACCTTCGCGCCGATGACCCCGGCGCTCGGCGCCATGCACGCGGTCGGCCGGCTCTTCCCGCGCGGCGACCGCGCCCCCGCGATCGAGCCGGTCGCCGAGGCGAAGCTCCGCCGCCTGATCGTCGCCCATCCCGGCCTCGCGGGCTGGCGCATCGGGCGCACGCTGCGCGTCGCGCGCGGCTTCTACATCAGCCAGGGTCTGGAGCTCGTGCGCTCATGACCATGCGCAGCCTCGCCAAGACCTGGACGAAGGTCGGGACGAAGTTCCTGCCTTTCGCGGACGCCGCCAGCGCCGAGCTGCCGCTCGGCCGGCTGATCCGGCTGTCGCTGTTCCAGGTCTCGGTCGGCATGGCGACGGTGCTGATGGTCGGCACCCTCAACCGCGTGATGATCGTCGAACTCGGCGTCTCCGCCGGTCTCGTTGCCGCGATGGTGTCGCTGCCGCTGGTGTTCGCCCCGTGGCGCGCGCTGATCGGCTTCAAGTCGGACAACCACCGCTCCGCGCTCGGCTGGCGGCGCGTGCCCTATATCTGGTTCGGCACGCTGATGCAGTTCGGCGGTTTCGCCTTCATGCCCTTCGCGCTCCTGGTCCTGTCCGGGCAGGCCGAGGGCGGCCCGGTCTGGCTCGGCCAGGTCGGCGCGGCGGTCGCCTTCCTGCTCGTCGGCGCCGGGCTGCAGACGACCCAGACGGCCGGCCTCGCGCTCGCGACCGACCTCGCCACGGAAGCGCAGCGGCCGCGCGTCGTGGCGCTCATGTATGTCATGCTGCTCGTCGGCATGGTGGTGAGCGGCGGCGTGTTCGGCGTCGTCCTCTCGACCTTCAGCGAAGTGCGCCTGATCCAGGTGATCCAGGCCGCCGCCCTCCTCACGCTCCTGATGAACTGCATCGCGCTGTGGCAGCAGGAGCCGCGCGGCGCGGCGCACCGGCTCGCGCCGGAGGACCGTCCCGACTTCGCCTCGACCTGGCGCGACTTCGTCGGCCGCACTAAGGCGACCCGCTTCCTCGTCGCCGTCGGGCTCGGCACCGCAGCCTTCAGCATGCAGGACATCGTGCTGGAGCCCTATGGCGGCGAAGTCTTGCGGCTCGACGTCGGCGCCACCTCGGCCCTGACCGCGCTGCTAGCGCTCGGCGCGCTCGCCGCCTTCGGCCTCGCCGCCCGGGCGCTCTCGAACGGCGCGGATCCCTATCGGCTCGCCGGGCTCGGCGCGGTCGCGGGCCTGCCTGCCTTCGCGGCGGTCTCGCTCGCCGCGCCCCTCGACTCGGCCCTTCTGTTCCGCGCCGGCACCGTGCTGATCGGCTTCGGCGGCGGCCTCTTTTCGGTCGGCACGCTCTCCGCCGCCATGGCGATCGAGCCGGAGAACCGCAACGGGCTCGCGCTCGGCGCCTGGGGCGCGGTGCAGGCGACCTGCGGCGGCCTCGCGGTCGCGGCCGGCGGCCTGCTGCGCGACGGCGCCGCGGCGCTCGCCTCCGCGGGGCTGCTCGGCCCGGCGCTCACCGGCCCGGCGGTCGGCTACGGCATCGTCTACCACGTCGAAATCGCGCTGCTGTTCGGCGCCCTCGTCGCCATCGGTCCGCTCGCCGGCTACCGGCGGCGCGACCGGGGCGCCGAGCGCGACCGTTTCGGCCTTGCGGAACTACCGGGCTGAAGGAGGTCCAACCATGGGTATCACTCTGACGAGCCACATCGATCTGGCTCTGGTCATGCTCTACCTCTTCTGGGGCTTCTTCGCCGCGCTCATCTACTACCTCCACCAGGAGAACAAGCGCGAAGGCTACCCGCTCGACGCCGACCGGATGGGCGACCGTGTCGAGGTTGTCGGCTTCCCGCCGATCCCGGCGGCGAAGACCTATCTGCTCGCCGACGGCCACCAGGTGGTCGTCCCGGACCGGAGCCGCGACGACCGCCGCGCCATCAAGGCCGTGCCGGCCGCCAACTTCCCCGGCGCGCCGCTCGACCCGACCGGCGACCCGATGGTCGACGGCGTCGGCCCGGCCTCCTATGCCGAGCGCGCCGATCATCCGGACATGACGCATGAGGGCATCGAGAAGATCGTGCCGCTGCGCGTCGCGAGCGACTTCTTCGTCGCCGACCGCGACCCGGATCCGCGCGGCTACACGGTGAAGGGCGCGGACGGCCAGGTGGCCGGCACGATCAAGGACCTGTGGGTCGACCGCTCAGAGTTCATCTTCCGCTACTACGAGGTGGAACTCGCCGGAGGCGGCAGCGTGCTGCTGCCCGTGCCGTTCAGCCTGGTCGACCGCAACCGCAAGGAGGTGCGCGTCCACGCCCTCTACGGCGCCCATTTCGCCAAGGTGCCGCGCCTCGCCGCGCCGGACAAGGTCACGCTCCTCGAAGAGGACAAGATCTGCGGCTTCTACGGCGGCGGCACGCTCTATGCCGATCCGAAGCGCGCGGAGCCGCTGATATGAGCAAGTCGCCCGCCCACAACGCCGCCGAGCAGAATGTCGACGGCCTGCCCGAGCCGCTGCCGACCGGCGAGCGCCTGCTCTGGCAGGGGCGTCCGGACTGGCGTTCCGTCGCGGTGCATGTGTTCCATGTGCGCAAGGTCGCGATCTATTTCGCCGCTCTGTTCGCCTGGCGCTTCGCCGCCGATCTCTGGGAGGGCCGCGGCGTCGCCGATGCGCTCGTCTATGCCGCCTGGATCCTGCCGCTCGCCATTGCCGCGATCGCGCTCCTGACCCTGTTCGGCTTCCTCGCCGCCTGGACCGCCGTCTACACGGTGACCGACCGGCGCATCGTGATGCGCATCGGCATCGCGCTCTCGATGACGGTGAACCTGCCCTACCGGGTGATCGACGCGGCGAGCGTCAGCCGCCACGCCGACGGCAGCGGCGACCTCGCCTTCGTGCTGGAGCCGGGGACGCGCGCCTCCTATGCTGTGCTCTGGCCGCATGCGCGGCGCTGGCGCCTCGCCCGGCCGGAGCCGGCGCTGCGCTCCATTCCGGATGTCGACCGGGTCGCCCGCATCGTCGCCGGGGCGCTCGCGGCCGCCGCCGAACCCTTGCGCGCCCACCAGGCCGCGCCGGTCCCGTCCCAGCCGCGTCCGGAGCGCGAGACCGCGGTCGGCGCCGGCCGTCCGCTCGCCGCCGCCTCCTGAGGGAAACCGCCATGACCGACGCCGTCATCGCAACCCGTCCGTTCCCCAAGGGTGCCGTTCGCGCGGCCGGGGTCCTGATCGTCCTCGCGCTGACGGCGGCTGGCGCCGGCCGCTATGCCGGCATCGGCACGCTCACGCTCGCCCCGGCCGCGCCGGTCGCGAGCCTCGATCTTCGCTTCACCGACCGCGCCGACGGCGCGGTGACAGTCAGCTCGGCGCCGGACGACCGCGAGATCGCGGTTCTGGCGCCGGGCACCAACGGGTTTGTCCGCGGCGTGCTGAGGGGCCTGGCGCGAGACAGACATTCACGCGGGATCGGTGCTGACGTACCGTTCCGCCTGGTCCGGCGCGTCGACGGACGCCTGTCGCTGGAAGACCCAGCGACCGGCCGTGCGATCGACCTGGGAGCGTTCGGGCCGACCAACGTGGAAGCCTTTGGGAGGCTTCTGCAAGCACAGGGAGGGAAATCCTGATGTTGATGCTCGGAACCCCACGCTCGTTCGACGTGCCATGCACGGTCGATCTCGAGCAGACGGCCGAGAGCCTCCACGCCTATGTGGAGCTCGACGGCTACGACGCCGGCCCCGGCGACGAAGTGACCGTCCACGGCGCCCCGACCTCGGTGCCGTTCGGCAGCCGCATCGTGGTGCGCTGCCATGCGACCGTGAAGCGCGCCGGTCCGATCGACCGCGCCCTGACCCACATCGCCGCCTATCTCGAACTGACCGAACTCTACGAAGTCGGCTTCCAGGGAGGGACCGCGTCATGATCGCCATGGAAGGGGGCGCCGCCCCGAACATCGCCATGCGGGACGCCACGAGCGAGACGATCCTCAGCCCGCGCTTCTACACCACCGACCACGAGGCCATGGACCGGCTCGACATCTCGTCCGTCCGCGCCGAGTGGGACGAGATCATGGCCGAGCTCCGCCGCGACGAGAACAAGGGGCACTTCACCCGCACGCCCGAATTCTCCGCCGCCCAGCTCGCCGACCTGCCGGACGACCTCAGGAAGGAGTTCACCGACTTCCTGGTCTCGTCGCTGACCGCCGAGTTCTCCGGCTGCGTGCTCTATTCGGAGATCAAGCGCCGCATCAAGAACAAGGACCTCAGGGAACTGTTCGGCTTCATGGCGCGCGACGAATCCCGCCATGCGGGCTTCATCAACGAGACGCTGAAGGACGCCGGCATCGGCATCGACCTCGGCTTCCTGGCGCGCGCCAAGAAGTACACCTACTTCAAGCCGAAGTTCATCTTCTACGCGACCTATCTGTCGGAGAAGATCGGCTATGCGCGCTACATCACCATCTACCGGCAGCTCGAGCGCAACCCGGACCACCGCTTCCATCCGATCTTCATGTGGTTCGAGAAGTGGTGCAACGACGAGTTCCGCCACGGCGAGGCCTTCGCGCTGATCATGCGCGCGGATCCCTCGCTGATCTCGGGCCTCAACAAGCTGTGGATCCGCTTCTTCCTGCTCGCCGTCTACGCGACCATGTATGTACGCGACCACATGCGCCCGGCCTTCCACAAGGCGCTCGGCGTCGACCCGACCGACTACGACCTGAAGGTGCTCCGCCTCACCTCGGAGATCTCCCGGCAGGTGTTCCCCTTCACCCTCGACCTCGACAATCCGTCCTTCCTGCGCGGTCTCGACCGGCTGTGGCGGATCGCCGAGGGCATGGAGAAGGCGAAGCAGCAGGGCGGCGTCGTCGGCAAGGTGAAGCAGGTCGGCTACGGCATCGCCGCCGCCGCCAACTTCGCCTGGCTCTACGTCAAGCCGGTCGTCCCGAACGAAGTCCCCGCGAAGGTCCGCCTGGCCCCGGCCTGGTGAACCCCGAGCCCTGAACGGAGTCGGTCGCGGTGTCGACAGCGGGCCTTGCCATAGCTCACGTCCTGTTCCTGTGGTGGTTCAGCACGGGCGCGATCCTCTATCTGGACGGTCTGCCGCGGCAGACCTTCCGGTGGACCGTGCTCGGCGCCACCGTGCTCTTCGCCGCCGCCCTGGTCGGGCTGGCGGCGACGAGCCGGGACACGACGCTCCTCGGCGCCCATGCCGGCTTCGCGGGCGGCCTCGTCGTGTGGGGCTGGAACGAGGTGCTGTTCCTCACCGGCTGGCTGACCGGTCCGCGCACCGGCCGCTGCCCGGAGGGCGCGCGCGGCTGGCGCCGCTTCGGCTTCGCCACCCAGAGTGTGCTCTGGCACGAACTGGCGATCCTCGGCTCGGCGCTGCTCCTCGCCGCGATGCTCTACGACGCGCCGAACCAGGTGGGCCTCTGGACCTTCCTGCTGCTCTTCGCGATGCGGCTTTCCACCAAGCTCAACGTCTTCCTCGGCGTGCCGAACCTGAGCGAGGAGTTCCTGCCGGAGCACCTGCGCTACATAGCCAGCTACTTCCGCCGCCGGCCGATGAACTTCCTGTTCCCGGTCTCGGTCACCTTGTGCACGAGCCTGCTCGTGCTCCTGGTGGCGCGGGCGATGCATCCCGACATCACCGACCACGACATGGCCGGCTGCACCATCCTGGCGACTTTGGTCGCCCTCGCCCTGCTCGAGCACTGGTTCCTTGTGCTCCCGTTCCGGTCGATCGAGCTCTGGCGCTGGGGCCTCACCCCGCGCCACGGCGAGCCGGCCTTCCCCTTCACCCCGCATCCAGATCAGCGCGCCACGGCCGACCTCGTCGCCGCGCCGCCACGGAGGTAGCCATGGATTTCGAGACTTTCTTCCGTGACGGGCTCGACGGTCTGAAGACCGAGGGACGCTATCGCGTGTTCGCCGACATCGAACGCCAGGCCGGCCGCTTCCCCAAGGCGGTGTGGCATGGGCCGAGCGGCGACAGCGAGGTGACCGTCTGGTGCTCGAACGACTATCTGGGCATGGGCCAGCATCCCGACGTGCTCGCCGCCATGCACGAGGCGGTCGATCGCTGGGGCGCCGGCGCGGGCGGCACCCGCAACATCTCCGGCACGTCGCACGCCCATGTGCTGCTCGAGCGGGAACTCGCGGACCTCCACGCCAAGGAGGCCGCGCTCCTCTTCACCTCCGGCTTCGTCTCCAACTGGGCGGCGCTCGGCACGCTCGGCTCGAAGATCCCCGGCTGCGTGATCTTCTCCGACGCCGGCAACCATGCCTCCATGATCGACGGCATCAAGCACAGCCGCGCGCACAAGCGCGTCTTCGCGCACAATTCGCCGGAGGACCTCGACCGCCAGCTCGGCGAGTTCGACGCCTCGGTGCCGAAGCTCGTGGCCTTCGAGTCCGTCTATTCCATGGACGGCGACATCGCCCCGATCGCGGAGATCTGCGACGTGGCCGAGGCGCACGGCGCGATGACCTATCTCGACGAGGTGCACGCGGTCGGCCTCTACGGGCCGCGCGGCGGCGGCATCTCCGAGCGCGAGGGCGTCGCGGACCGCATCACCGTGATCGAGGGCACGCTCGGCAAGGCGTTCGGCGTGGTCGGCGGCTATATCGCCGGCTCGGCCGCGGTGTGCGACTATGTCAGGAGCTTCGCCTCGGGCTTCATCTTCACCACCGCGCTGCCGCCCGCGGTCGCCGCCGGTGCCGCCGCGAGCATCCGGCACCTGAAGCAAAGCTCGGCCGAGCGGGTGCGCCAGCAGGACCGCGTGGCGCGGCTCCGCCGGCTGCTCGACGCCGCCGGCCTGCCGCATCTCGACAATCCGAGCCACATCATCCCGGTGATGGTCGGCGACCCGAAGTCGTGCAAGCAGATCAGCGACACCCTGCTCGACTACTACGGGATCTACGTGCAGCCGATCAACTACCCGACCGTGCCGCGCGGTACCGAGCGCCTGCGCATCACGCCGTCGCCGTTCCACACCGACGCGGACATCGACCACCTGGTCGACGCGCTCTCGGCCATCTGGGCCGAGATCGGGCTGCGCCGCGCCGCCTGACCGAGACCCACCGCGGGCGAGACGCCCGCGCGACTTCCGCGGGGCCTCGGGCGGGCGGTCCTGACACCGCCCGCCCGGGCAAGACGTGAAGATGAGGAGAAGGGCATGCCGGCCTCGACGCCGATCCGGGTCATCCTGGCGAAGCCGCGCGGCTTCTGCGCCGGGGTCGTGCGCGCGGTCGACATCGTCGAGCGCACGCTCGAGGCCCATGGCGCGCCGGTCTATGTGCGCCACGAGATCGTGCACAACCGCCACGTGGTCGAGGACCTGCGCCGGCGCGGCGCCGTGTTCGTCGACGAGGTCGACGCCATCCCGGAAGGCGCCGTGACCATCTTCTCCGCCCACGGCGTCTCGCGCGCGGTCGAGCGCGCCGCCGCGGACCGCCGGCTCGACGTGATCGACGCCACCTGTCCGCTGGTGGAGAAGGTGCATATCCAGGGCCGCCGCTATGCCGAGCGCGGCTACGACGTGGTGCTGATCGGCCATCACGGCCATGCCGAGGTCGAGGGCACGCGCGGGCAGATCCCCGGCCGGCTCTACCTGGTCGGTTCGGTCGAGGAGGTCGCGGGGATCGAGCCGCGCGACCCGGAGCGCATCGCCTATGTCACCCAGACCACGCTGGCGCTGACCGACACGCGCCACATCATCGCGGCGCTGAAGGCGCGCTTCCCGGCCATCGTCGGCCCCGACACGCGCGACATCTGCTACGCCACGCAGAACCGGCAGAACGCCGTGATGGCGCTGGTCGGCGCGGTCGACCTGCTGATTGTGATCGGATCGGCGAACAGTTCGAACTCGAACCGGCTGCGCGAGATCGGCGAGCAGGCGGGGGTCATGAGTCGGCTCATCGACGACGCGGCCGCCTTCGATCCGGCCTGGCTCGAGGGCGTTGCCCGCGTCGGCCTCACCGCCGGCGCCTCGGCGCCCGAGCGGCTCGTCGAGGAGACGGTGGCGCGGCTCGCCGAGCTTGCGCCGATCACGATCGAGACGCTCGCCGGTATCGAGGAAACCATGCAGTTCCGGCTTCCCGCGCGCCTCCAGCCGCGCGTGGCGGTGCCGGCTTGAAGGGACGGCGGACCATGCTGACGCGCACCGACAAACCCGCCAAGGCCCCGGCGCCCGGAAAGCCGCGCGCCAAGGCGGCCGGCGCCGCCGCCCCGGAGTCCGGCGCCGCCGTCTCGGCGGCCAAGTCGGTCTATCCCTTCTCCGCCATCGTCGGGCAGGACGAGATGAAGCGGGCGCTGCTTCTCTCGGCAGTGGATCCGAGCCTCGGGGGCGTGCTCGTCCTCGGCGACCGCGGCACCGGCAAGTCGACCGCGGTCCGCGCGCTCGCCGCCCTGCTGCCGGAGCGCCGCGTCGTTCCAGGATGTCCCTATGGCTGCACGCCGCTCGGCGCCGGCGGCTCGGCCTCGCGCCTGTGCGAAGCCTGCGCGGCGGAGCCGGCGCGCGCCGCCGGGCGCGGCGTCGCGGCGCCGATCCCGGTCGTCGACCTGCCGCTCGGGGCCACCGAGGACCGCGTGGTCGGCGCGCTCGATCTGGAACGCGCGCTCACCCGCGGCGAGAAGGCGTTCGAGCCCGGCCTGCTCGCCAAGGCCAACGGCGGATATCTCTATATCGACGAGGTGAACCTGCTCGAGGATCATCTGGTCGACCTCCTCCTCGACGTGGCCGCCTCCGGCGAGAACGTGGTCGAGCGCGAAGGCCTCGGCATCCGCCATCCGGCCCGCTTCGTGCTGATCGGCAGTGGCAACCCGGAGGAGGGCGAGCTGCGCCCGCAGCTGCTCGACCGGTTTGGCCTCGCCGTCGAGGTGACGACGCCCGGCGACGTGCCGACGCGGGTCGAGGTGGTCAAGCGCCGCGACGCCTTCGAGCGCGACCGCGCCGCCTTCCTCGATCAGTGGCGCAAGCAGGACATGAAGATCCGCCGCCAACTCGTGGCCGCGCGCGAGCGGCTCGGCGAGGTGGCCGTGCCCGACGCGGCGCTGGAACAGGCCGCACGGCTGTGCATCGCGCTCGGCACGGACGGCTTGCGCGGTGAACTGACGCTCATCCGCGCCGCCCGCGCGCTCGCCGCGCTGGAAGGCCGGCCGGCGGTCGGCGACGCCGAGCTCCGGGCGATCGCGCCCGCCGCGCTGCGCCATCGCCTGCGCCGCAACCCGCTCGACGATGTCGGCTCCACGGTGCGCGTGGAGCGCGCGCTGGAAGAGCTGTTCAGCCCATGACCGCCGATTCCGCCGCGGCGACCGAGGCGGCCGACGGACCGGATCCGTGGTCCGCGGCGGTGCTCGCGGCCGCGCTCGTGGCGATCGATCCGCGTGGCCTGCCCGGCCTCCATGTGCGCGCCGAGGCGGGGCCCGTGCGCGACCGCTTCCTCGGCCTCCTCGGCAGCTTCTTGCCTGAGGGCGCGCCGGTCCGCCGGGTGCCCGCCCATATCGCCGACGATCGCCTGCTCGGCGGGCTCGATCTCGCCGCCACCTTGTCGGCCGGCCGCCCGGTGATGGCGCGCGGCCTCCTCGCCGAGGCGGATGGCGGCCTCGTCGTCCTGCCCATGGCGGAACGGCTGCCGCGCCCGACCGCGGCGCGCATCGCCGGCATCCTCGCCGACGGCGGGCTCGGCCTCGCCCGCGACGGCGCCGGCGGCCGCGTCGACGCGCGCTTCGCGGTCGTCGCCCTCGACGAGGGCGGCGAGGACGAGGCGCCGCCGCCTTCCCTCGTCGAACATCTGGCGATCCCCCTCGACCTGCGCGGCCTGCGCATCGCCGCCGCGATCGCCTCGCCGATCCCGGTCGAGGACGTGCGCGCCGCGCGCGAAAAGCTCGCCGCGGTCGCGCTGCCGCCGGCCCTGCTGATCGCGTTGGCGGAGGCCTCGGTCGCCTTCGGCGTCCCGTCGATCCGCAGCCTGCAGCACGCCGCCGCGGCGGCCCGCGCGCTCGCCGCGCTCGACGGCCGCACGACCGTCGCCGAGGCGGATGTGACCGCCGCCGTGCGCCTCGTCCTCCTGCCGCGCGCGACGCGTCTGCCCATGGCCGAGCCGCCGCCCGAAGAGGCGCCGCCCGAGGCCGAACCGCCGCCTGAGGACCCGTCCGCCGAGGCGGGCCCCGACGACGGCGACCAGAGCCCGCTCGGCGACCGGGTGATCGACGCGGTGCGCGCCGCGCTCCCGCCCGACCTGCTCGCGCGCCTCGCCGCCGGCCTCGGCCCGGCGCCGCGCCTCAGGAGCGAAGGCCGCGCCGGATTGCCCGCCGCCTCGGCCCGCCGCGGACGGCCGATCGGCATGCGCCCCGGCGATCCGCGCGCCGGCGGCCGGCTCGACCTCGTCGCGACACTTCGCGCCGCCGCGCCCTGGCAGGCGATCCGCCGCGCCGCGGGCGCCGCGCCCGGCCGCATCGCGGTCCGGCGCGACGATTTCCGCATCCGCCGCTTCGCCCACGAGACGCAGACGACCACCATCTTCGTGGTCGACGCCTCCGGTTCGGCCGCCATGCACCGGCTCGCCGAGGCGAAGGGCGCGGTCGAGCTCATCCTCTCGGAATGCTATGTGCGCCGCGACAAGGTGGCGCTGATCGCCTTCCGCGGCCGCGCCGCCGACCTGATGCTGCCGCCGACCCATTCGCTGACGCGGGTGAAGAAGCGGCTCGCCGCCTTGCCGGGCGGCGGCGGCACCCCGCTCGCCGCGGCGATCGACGAGGCGGGCCTGCTCGCGCTCGCGGTCCGGCGCAAGGGCGAGACGCCGCTCGTCGTGTTCCTCACCGACGGCCAGGCCAATATCGCACGCGACGGCAAGGGCGGCCGGCCGGCGGCGGAAGCCGACGCCGTCGCGGCCGGGACGCTGCTCCGCGCCAACGGCATCGCCGCGCTGTTCGTCGACACGTCGCGCCGGCCGGACGGCCGCGCCCGCCGCGTCGCCGACGCCATGGGCGCGCGTTACTTGCCGCTGCCGCAGGCGGATGCGCAGGCGCTGTCGGCCATCGTGCGCCGTCACGGCGTCTGACTGTCCAAAAAATCTGACAACACAAGTGTAAATCAAAGTTGTCAGTCGTCGGGAAAGCCGATAGGCTCAGCGTAACATGAGCGAACGGGCGGATCCCGGGGAGGATGTCGATGTCTTCGGCGCTTGCGACCCCATGGCTCGACCGCATCACCGTCCCGTCCGACCTTCGCAAGCTGCCGCGCGCGGCGCTGAAACATGTGGCGGACGAGCTGCGCACCGAGCTCATCGACGCGGTCTCGCGCACGGGCGGCCATCTCGGGGCCGGCCTCGGCGTGGTGGAGCTGACCGTCGCGCTCCACTATGTGTTCGACACGCCGGACGACGTGCTCATCTGGGACGTCGGCCACCAGGCCTATCCGCACAAGATCCTGACCGGCCGGCGCGACCGCATCCGGACGCTCCGCCAGGGCGGCGGCCTCTCCGGCTTCACCAAGCGATCCGAGAGCGGCTACGACGCCTTCGGCGCCGGCCACTCCTCCACCTCGATCTCGGCCGGCCTCGGCTACGCCGTCGCGCGCGACCTGAACGGCCGCCGCAACAATGTGGTGGCGGTGATCGGCGACGGCGCCATGTCGGCTGGCATGGCCTATGAGGCGATGAACAACGCGGGCGCCATGGATGCGCGCCTGATCGTCATCCTCAACGACAACAAGATGTCGATCGCCCCGCCGGTCGGCAGCCTCTCGGCGCATCTGGCGCGCCTCGTCTCCGGCCCGACCTGGCTGCAGCTGCGCGAGCACGGCACGCGCATGACCGGCCATCTGCCGAGCCTGGTCGACCGCGCCATCACCCGCACGCTCGACCATGCCCGAAGCACCGTCACCGGCGGCAACCTGTTCGAGGCGATGGGCTTCCACTATGTCGGCCCGATCGACGGGCACGACCTCGCCGAGCTCGTGCCCGCGCTGCGCCACGCCCGCGACGCCCGCTCCGGCCCGATCCTGATCCACGTGGCGACCCGCAAGGGCCACGGCTATGCCCCGGCGGAGCGGTCCTCGGACAAGTATCACGGCGTGCAGAAATTCGACGTGGTCACGGGCGCGCAGGCGAAAGCCAAGGCGGGACCGCCCACTTACACCAAGGTCTTCGCGGACAGCCTGATCGCCGAGGCGCGGCGCGACCCGAAGGTGGTCGCCGTCACCGCCGCGATGCCGGCGGGCACCGGGCTCGACCTCTTCGAAAAGGCGTTCCCGAACCGCACCTTCGACGTCGGCATCGCGGAGCAGCATGCGGTGACCTTCGCGGCCGGCATGGCGGCGGACGGCCTCAAGCCCTTCTGCGCGATCTACTCGACCTTCCTGCAGCGCGCCTACGACCAGCTCGTCCACGACGTGGCGATCCAGCACCTGCCGGTCCGCTTCGCCATCGACCGCGCCGGGCTCGTCGGCGCCGACGGCGCGACCCATGCGGGCGCCTTCGACATCGCCTATCTCTCCTGTCTGCCCGGCTTCACCCTGATGGCGCCGGCCGACGAGGCGGAACTCGTCCACATGGTGGCGACCGCCGCCGCGCACGACGCCGGCCCTATCGCGTTCCGCTTCCCGCGCGGCGAGGGGCTCGGCGTCGCGCTGCCGGCGGTGGGCGAGGTGCTGCCGATCGGCAAGGGCCGGATCCTGCGCGAGGGCACCAGCGTCGCGATCCTGTCGCTCGGCACCCGCCTCGCCGAGGCGCTCCGCGCGGCGGAAGAACTCGCCGCCGCGGGGTTGTCGACCACCGTCGCCGACGCCCGCTTCGCCAAGCCGATCGACCGCGACCTGGTGCTCCGGCTCGCGCGCGAACACCGCGTCGTTGTCACCGTGGAGGAAGGATCGAGCGGCGGCTTCGGCGCCACGGTGCTGCATCTCCTCGCCGGCGCCGGCGCGCTCGACCGCGGCCTCGTGATCCGCACCCTGACGCTGCCCGACCGGTTCCTCGATCATGACGCCCCGGCCCTGCAGCTGCAGCAGGCCGGGCTGCATGCGAAAGGCATCGTCGAGACCGTGTTCGCCGCTCTCGGCATGGACGGCGCCGCGGCGTTCGACGCCCTGCGCACCGGCACGGGCGGAGCCATCGCGTGACCGGCGCCCGCGGCTCGGCCACGACGGGACGGGTGCGGGCCGGGCGCGCCGCGCTCGCCGCCGTTCCGGTCCACGGCCTCGGCGCGGATCCGGCGCGCGAGCGCAAGCGGGAGCACGGCGTGCCGAGGACGCTCGATTTCGACCGCGACGGCGTCGACTGGCCGAACCGCGCCGCGAGCCGCATCGTCGAGGCCGGCGGCCTCCGCTGGCACGTGCAGGTGATGGGGGAGGGGCCGCCGATCCTGCTCCTGCACGGCACCGGCGCGTCGACCCATTCCTGGCGCGACCTGCTGCCCTTGCTCGCCCGCCACCACACCGTCGTCGCCCCGGACCTGCCCGGCCACGGTTTCACCCAGACCCTGCCGCTGGACCGGATGACGCTGCCCGGCATGGCCGCGGCGGTCGCCGCGCTCCTCGCCGCGCTCGACATCACGCCCGTCCTCGGCGTCGGCCATTCGGCCGGCGCCGCGATCCTGATCCGCATGGTGCTCGACCGGAAGCTGAAGCCCGCCGCGATCGTGAGCCTCAACGGCGCGCTCCTGCCGTTCGGCGGGCTCGCCGGGCGGATCTTCTCGCCGGTCGCCAAGCTCCTCGCGCTCAACCCGTTCGTGCCGCGCCTGTTCGCCTGGCGCGCCGCCGAGAGCGCGACGATCGACCGCCTGCTCGGCGGCACGGGCTCGCGCATCGACCCGCGCGGCACGGCCCTCTATGCCCGCCTCGCCCAGGACCGCCGGCATGTGGGCGCGGCGATCGCCATGATGGCCGGCTGGGACCTCGACGCGCTCGCCGCCCAATATCGCCGGCTCGACGTACCGGTCGTGCTCGTCGCCTGCTCGGAGGACGGCATGGTCCCGGCCTCCCAGGCCTTCGCAGTGCGCGATGCCATGGCGCGCGCCGAGGTGGTGTTCTGGCGCGGGCTCGGCCATCTCGGCCACGAGGAAGCCCCGGACCGTTTCGCCGCCCTCATCGAGGAGATCGCCGCGCGCGATCCGGCCAGCCGGAGTGCGCCATGACCGTGCTGCCGCGCTTTCCCGACCAGGCCTCCGGCGGACGCGACCAGCGGCCCCATGCGGTCGTGATCGGCTCCGGCTTCGGCGGGCTCGCCGCCGCGATCCGGCTCGGCGCGCGCGGCTGGCGCGTGACGGTCGTCGAACGGCTCGACCAGCCCGGCGGGCGCGCCCGCGTGCACCGCCAGGACGGCTTCGTGTTCGACGCCGGCCCGACCATCGTCACCGCGCCGTTCCTGTTCGAGGAGCTCTGGGCGCTGTGCGGCCGGCGCATGTCCGACGACGTGGACCTGCGGCCGCTCGATCCGTTCTATCGCATCCTCTTCCAGGACGGCTCGCACTTCGACTGTTCCGGCGACGAGGCGCGCATGCGCGCCGAGGTGGCCCGGCTCTCGCCCCGCGACCTCGCGGGCTACGAGCGCTTCATGGCGCTCAGCGCCGAGGTCTACAAGGCCGGCTTCGAGGACCTCGCGGACGAACCCTTCGAGCACATGTCCGACATGCTGCGCGTCCTGCCGGACCTCTTGAGGCTCTCGGCCTACCGGTCCGTGCATGGCGTCGTGGCGAAGCACGTGAAGGACGAGCGCCTGCGCATGGCGCTCAGCTTCCATCCGCTGTTCATCGGCGGCAACCCCTTCACCGCCACCTCGATCCTGATCCTCATTTCCCATCTCGAGCGCAAATGGGGCGTCCATTTCGCCATGGGCGGCACCGGCAGCCTCGTTTCGGGTCTCGCCCGCCTGATCGAGTACCAGGGCAACCGGATCCGCTACGGCGCCGACGTCGCCGAGATCACGCTCGCCGACGGCCGCGCGACCGGCGTCCGGCTCGCCGACGGCGAGACGATCGCGGCCGACATCGTCGTCTCCAACGCCGACGCCGCCTGGACCTACCGGCATCTCGTCCCGGCCGAGGCGCGCAAGCGCTGGACCGACCGGCGCATCGAGCGGTCGCGCCATTCGATGAGCCTGTTCGTCTGGTATTTCGGCACGAACCGGCGCTATCCCGACGTGCCCCACCACACGATCCTGATGGGCCCGCGCTACAAGGGCCTGCTCGCCGACATCTTCGATAAGCGCGTGCTGGCCGAGGATTTCAGTCTCTACCTGCATCGGCCGACCGCCACCGACCCGTCCATGGCCCCGCCCGGCTCGGAGAGCTTCTACGTGCTCTCGCCCGTGCCGAACCTCGACGCCGGCATCGACTGGGCGACGGCGGCCGAGCCCTATCGCCGCAAGATCGCCGCGCGGCTCTCCGAGACGCTGCTGCCGGACCTGGAACGCCACGTCGTCTCCTCGCGCCTGCTGCTGCCGACCGACTTCGAGTCGAGCCTCCTCTCCTACAAGGGCGCGGCCTTCGGCATGGAGCCGGTGCTGACCCAGTGCGCCTGGTTCCGCCCGCACAACTTGAGTGAAGAAGTGCGTGGCCTCTATCTCGTCGGCGCCGGCACCCATCCGGGCGGCGGCCTTCCCGGCGTCCTTTCCTCGGCCAAGATCCTCGACAAGGTGGTGCCCGATGCTGTTTCCGTCCGCCGCTGAGCGCCGCGACGCCGCCGCCGACCTGGCGGTCTGCCGCGCCCTGCTGCGCCACGGCTCGCGCTCCTTCCATGCCGCCTCGCTCTTGCTGCCGCGCCGTGTGCGCGATCCGGCGACCGCCCTCTACGCGTTCTGCCGCATCGCCGACGACGCGGTGGACGGCAAGGACGGCGCCGGCTCGAGCGATCCCAAGGCCGCGCTCGACGGGCTCAGGGCACGGCTCGACGTGGTCTATTCCGGCGCGCGCCCGGAGCATCCGGTCGACCGCGCCTTCGCGGCGGCGGTGCACGCCTCGCATCTGCCGCGGGCGCTGCCCGAGGCCCTGTTCGAGGGCTTCGCCTGGGACGCCGAGGGCCGCACCTACGGCAACCGCGACGAGGTCGAGGCCTATGCGGTGCGCGTCGCCGGGACGGTCGGCCTGATGATGGCGGTGGTGATGGGCCGGCGCGACCCGCATGTGCTGGCGCGCGCCTGCGACCTCGGCGTCGCCATGCAGCTCACCAACATCGCCCGCGACGTCGGCGAGGACGCCCGCGCCGGCCGGCTCTACCTGCCGCTCGACTGGATGGCCGAGGCGGGCCTCGATCCGGCCGCGTTCCTGCGCGACCCGCGGCCGTCGCCCGCGCTCGCCCGGGTGATCGAGCGCCTGCTCGGCGAGGCGACCCGGCTCTATCGCCGCGCCCGCTCAGGCATCGCGGCGCTGCCGTCGGACTGCGCGCCGGCGATCCATGCCGCGCGGCTCGTCTATGCAGAGATCGGCCGCGGCGTCGCCCGGGCCGGGCACGACAGCGTGACCTGCCGCGCCGTCGTGCCGGGCAGCCGCAAGGCGACGCTGGTCGGCCGCGCCTGCCTTGCCGCCATGACGCGGCCGCGGCTCGGCACCGAGCCGCCCGTCGCCGCCGCCGCGCCCCTGATCCGCGCCGTGGCGGATGCCGCCGTTCCGGCCGCGCGCGAGACGCTCGACGCCAAGGTGGGGTGGCTCGTCGATCTCTATGCGAGGCTCGAACAGGCCGAGCGTCAGCGCGCCGAAGCCTGAGGCCGCGCCATGGAGATCAACTTCGTCGCCTTCGCCGAAATGGCCGCCGTGTTCGGCCTCGTGATCTTTTTCGGCTGGCGCGAACTGCGCCGGACCGAGCTCGCCCGGAAGCGCCTCGCCGCCGAGCGGAAGCCCGATCCACCGTCCCCGTCCGGCGATCCGAAGGCCTGAGCTCGCTCGGCCGCGCCGCGCCGCGCCTCAGCCCCGGCGCGGCATGCGGAACGGCAGCATGAGCTGCACCGCGCGGGTGGCGAACCGCTGCAGCGACAGGCTCTCGTGGAAGGCGCGGCAGTCGCACCCGAGGAGCCGGGTTTCGAGCTCGGAGCGCATGTAGAAGGGCGTGTCCTCGAGCGTCCGCGCCACGCGTGCCGCGCCCTGGTCGGCCCGCGTCGACCGTCCGACGCGCCAGAAGCCGCGCGGCAGGTCGACCCTCGGCGGCGGCTCGATCGCCTCGGCGGATCCGTCCGGCTTGAATCGGAGCGCGAGCGAACCGCCGGAAGCCTCGCCGGCATCGAGAGAAGGCGCGACCGTATCGTAGAGCACGACCGAATCTGCCCCGACGGCGGCGCGCGACCAGGTCCAGGAGCGGAAGCCGCGTTCGAGCGGCTCGGTGCCGGCATTATGGTCGAAATAGCCGTGCCCGGACCAGCGGAGGCCCGGATGCGACAGTTCCACGTCGACGCGGGCAGACGGCGCGATCGGCCCCCAGACGTGCCGGCCGGGAGCATCGATGGTCCAGAGCCGGTCGTTCAGCACCTCGGGACGAAGCGTGATGCGCCCGCGCAGCCGGCCGGGCAGGGCGTCGCCGGGCCAGGGGAGGGCGATCTCGTCGACCTCGATCTCCAGCCGGTCGCCGTGCCAGGCGAGCCGGCTCGGCCCGATCGCGAGCGTGTCGCGCGAGCGGGCAAGCGCGCCGGGCCCACGTTCCGTCATGGCCCAGCGGTGTCCGCCGGCGCCGTAGAGCGCCAGGTTGACCGCCACGTGGCGGGCCGGATCCGCCGGGCCGCGCCGCCGCGCCGCCGCGTAGTAGGGCGAGAACACGCTGCCGATGAAGGCGATGAGGGTGAGCGCATGGCGGCCGTCGTCGCTCGCCGCGTCGATGTACCACCAGGCATAGCCGTCCGGCCCTACCGCCTGGTCGAAGCGAGGTCCTGCGCCACCGTCCGGGCGGCGAGCCTGCCCGAAAGCGCTGCCATCGGCACGCCCGGCCCCGGATGCGCGCTGCCCCCCGCCAGATAGAGCCCCGCCAGCTTCGAGCGCGGCCCCGGCCGCTGGAACGCCGCCTTCCAGCCGTGCGTCGCCCGGCCGTAGAGGGCTCCGCCCGTGCCCGGGAAGAGCCGCTCGAACTCCACCGGCCCGGTTGCGACCGCCGGGCTCGGATCCAAGAAGCGGAGGCCGGCTGATTGGAGCAAGGTCAAGGTGGCCGTCTCGCATCGTGCGATCTCCGAGGGCTCCGGGCGCCCGCCGTCGCCGGCGGGCGGGGCGTTGACGAGGACGAAAATGCGCTCCGGGCCGGACCCGCCGTCGGTCCGCCGGCCGGCGTCGTCGCGATCGCCGGCGCACAGATAGGCGGTCGGCGCGGACGGCAGGCGGCCCGCCGCGAGGTCGGCGAACTCGGCCGGGTAGTCGGCCGAGAACACCACCGTGTGGCGGGCGAGCGGGAAGCCCTCGACGGTCGCGGTGAAGCAGGAGGTGAGCGCCGACAGGGACCGTTCGCGGCGGTCCATGGGCTCGACGGCGAAGCGGGCGTCCGCGCCGAACAGGCTCTGCGGCAGCGCCGAGACGTCGCCGTTCAGCACCACCGCGTCGGCCTCGATCCGCTCGCCGCCCTCGAGGTCGAGCCCCGCGACCCGGCCGCCTTGCGTCACGATCCGGGCGACCCGCGCGCCGTAGCGGATGCGCGCGCCCTTGCGTTCGGCGAGTGCTGCGAGTTCGCGCGCGAAGCGGTGCATGCCGCCCTCGACGAGGTGGACGCCCATCCCCTCCACATGGGCGACCAGCATCAGGGTCGCCGGCGCCTCGAACGGGGAGCTGCCGCAATAGGTGGCGTAGCGGCCGAACAGCTGGCGCAGCCGCGGATCGGAAAAATATTCGCCGAGCACGTCCCAGTAGCGGGCGAAGGGGCGGATGCGGGCGAGATTGGCGAGGCCGCCGAGCCCGGCCGCCTTGACCAGGCTGCCGACACTCGCGCCAGGCGCGCGCATGTAGCTCGTGTCGAGCGTTTCGAACACGCGCCGCGCCTCGCGCATGAAGGCGGCGAAGCCTTCGCCCGCGGCGCGGCCGGCGAAGCCCGCGATGGCGTCGCGCGAGCGCTCCGGATCGGCATGGAGGTCGAGCCGGCTGCCGTCCGGCCAGGCGTGGCGCGCCAGCACCTCGGCGGTGCGCAAGGGCACCCGCGCCGAAAGGCTGTCGCCGGCCTCCTCGAAGATCTCCTCGAAGACGCCTTTCAGGGTGAACACGGTCGGCCCGCCGTCGATGCCGCGGCCGCCCGCCTCGACGAGCCGCATCTTGCCGCCCGGCGCCGCTTCCTTCTCGAACACGGCGACGTCGAAGCCCCGCGCGGCGATGAGTGCCGCGGCGACCAGACCGCCGACGCCCGCGCCCACGATGGCGATGCGCTTGTCGGGCAAGGACCAGTACTCCGCATTGACACTCCGGAGCACATAGTGTCCAATCTTCTGGACAATAGCCAGTGACAATTCTGGCTGACATAATCGGGATGACGATTGGGAGGTCGTGATGGACGCCGCGCAGCGCATCGAGAAGGCTCTCGACGAGGCTTTGGCTCATGCGGAAGCTCCGGGCTGTCCGCCCCATCTCGCCGAGGCGCTGCGCCACGCGGTCTTCCCGGGTGGCGCGCGCATTAGGCCCCGCCTCGCGCTCGCGGTCGCCTGGGCCTGCGGCGACGACGATCCGCGCACGGCCGATGCCGCCGCCGCCGCGATCGAGATCCTGCACTGCGCCTCGCTCGTCCACGACGACATGCCCTGCTTCGACGACGCCGCGATAAGGCGCGGCCGTCCGTCGGTGCATGCCGCCTACGGCGAGAATGTCGCGCTCCTCGCCGGCGACGCGCTGATCGTGCTCGCCTTCGAGACGATCGCGCGCGGCGCGGTCGCCCGCCCGGAGCGCATGGGCGACCTCGTCCGCATCGTCGGCCGCGCGGTCGGCGCCCCGCACGGAATCGTCGCGGGCCAGGCCTGGGAGTGCGAGACCCGCGTGCCCCTCGACGACTATCACCGCGCCAAGACCGGCGCGCTCTTCGCCGGCGCCACGATGGCGGGTGCCGCCGCCGCCGGTCGCCCGTCCGAGCCCTGGCGCGCGCTCGGCGAACTGATCGGCGAGGCCTATCAGGTCGCCGACGACATCCGCGACCATGTCTCCTCGCCGGAGGAACTCGGCAAGCCGGTCGGCAAGGACGTGGCACTCGGCCGGCCGAGCGCCTGCCTGGAGCTCGGCCTCGACGGCGCGGTGGAACGGCTGAAGCACCTGGTGCAGCGGGCGCGTGCCGTGGTGCCGCCGTGCCCCAACGAGGACCTGTTCAAGGCGCTCATCGCCAAGGAATGCGTCAAGTTCCTGCCCCGGGAACTCGCGCTCCGCGCGGCCTGAGGCCATGCGCGCCGTCCCGACCGCGCCGGCGTCGACGCCGCCGCCTCCCGCCGTGGACGCGGCGCAACCGTCGCCCGGCGCGCCGCCCGCGCGCCTTCTCGGCCGCCTCAACGACCGCTGGCTCGGCTTGCGCGACCGGCTGATCGCCGATCCGGCGTTCCAGCGCTGGGCCTCCGCCTCGCCCTTCACCCGCCGCATCGCGCGCCGCAAGGCGATGGCGCTGTTCGATCTCTGCGCCGGCTTCGTCTATTCTCAGATCCTGCAGGCCGCCGTCCGCCTCGACCTGTTCCGCCACCTCGCCGACGGCCCGCTGCCGCTCGCCGACCTGGCGGTGCGCCTCCGGCTCGATCCGGACGCGGCCGCGCGGCTGCTCGATGCCTGCGTGGCCCTGAAGCTGGTGCAGCGCCGCTCGGACGGGCGCTACGGCCTCGGCGAGCTCGGCGCGGCGCTCGTCGGCAATCCCGGCGTCGCCGCCATGGTGGAGCATCACGCCGTGCTCTATCGCGACCTCGCCGATCCGGTCGCGCTTCTGCGCGGCGAGCGCGACACCGAACTCTCCCGCTTCTGGCCCTATGCCCGCGACGACGCGGATCCCGGCGCGGGCGACGCGGAGGCGGCGGCGCGCTATTCGGCGCTGATGGCCGCCTCGCAGCCACTCGTCGCCGACGACATCCTCGCCGCCTATCCGTTCGCCCGGCACCGCCGCCTGCTCGACGTGGCGGGCGGCGACGGCCGCTTCCTCCTCGCGGTCGCCGCCGCGGCGCCGAGGCTCGACCTCACCGTGTTCGACCTACCGCCCGTCGCCGAACGCGCCCAAGGGCGAATCGCCGCAGCGGGGCTCGCCGGACGCGCCCGGGCGGTCGGCGGCAGCTTCACGGCCGACGCGCTGCCGGGCGGGGCGGATGTGGTGACGCTGGTGCGCGTCCTCCACGATCACGACGACACGACCGTGCGAACGCTGCTCGCCGCCGTGCACGCCGCGCTGGAGCCCGGCGGGACGGTGGTGATCGCCGAGCCCATGGCCGGCGCGGCCGGCGCCGAACCCGTCGGCGACGCCTATTTCGGCTTCTATCTCATGGCGATGGGACGCGGCCGCCCGCGCAGCCCCGAACGCCTCTGCGGCCTCCTGGCGGAGGCCGGCTTCGCCGCGCCGGCGCCCGTTTCCACGCGCCGGCCGATGCTCACCGGCATGGTCACGGCGCGCCGCCCGGACACACGCGACAGTGTGAATGCAACGCGGACCTGACACGGAAAGCGTAAAGCCGACTTGACAATCGAAGGCGTCAAGTCTCATTTACTAGGACAAGCCGCAGGACCCGAAGGGTCGGGAGCGCTGCCATGGAAACCCTCGCCGTCGTCCTCAGCGCCCCCGGGCAGATCGATCTGCAGCGGCTGGTCCTCGACAAGCCGACCGCCGCCGACATCGTGGTCGACATCGAGTACAGCGGCATCTCGACGGGTACCGAGCGGCTGCTCTGGCAGGGCCGCATGCCGAACTTCCCGGGCATGGGCTATCCGCTGGTGCCCGGCTACGAGGCGGTCGGCCGCGTGGTCGAGGCCGGCGCCGAGAGCGGCTTCCGCGAAGGCGACTATGTGTTCGTGCCCGGCGCGCGCTGCTACGGCGCGGTCCGGGGCCTGTTCGGCGGCGCCACGGCGCGGCTCATCTCCTCCGGCGCCCGCGCCATCCGCATCGACGAGAATCTGCGCGCGAAGGGCGTGCTGCTCGCGCTCGCCGCCACCGCCCACCACGCCTTGGAGGGCGGGGCGCTGCCCGACCTGATCGTCGGCCACGGCGTGCTCGGCCGCCTGCTCGCCCGCGTCGCCGTGGCGCTCGGCGGCCGGCCGAAGGTCTGGGAGAAGCAGCCGCTTCGCCGCGACGGCGCCGAAGGCTACCAGGTGGTCGACCCGGCCGAGGACGAGCGCAAGGACTATGGCGTGATCCTCGACGCGAGCGGCGACGCCGCCCTGCTCGACCGGCTCATCGGCCGGCTCGGCCACGGCGGCGAGGTGGTGCTCGCGGGCTTCTACGAGGCCCCGCTCAGCTTCGCTTTCCCGCCCGCCTTCATGCGTGAGGCACGCATTCGCATCGCCGCCGAGTGGAAGCCGGCCGATCTCAGCGCCGTGCAAGTCCTTGTGTCCGACGACCGCCTCTCGCTCGACGGCCTGATCACCCATGCGAGCGACGCGGCGGCCGCGCCCGCGGCCTATGCCACCGCCTTCTCGGACGCCGCCTGCCTGAAAATGATACTCGACTGGAGGGGACGCGCATGAACCAGATGACCAAGGGGGTCAGCGCCCTGATGCAAGCGGGCCTGCGTGCCGAGGCGGCCGTCGAGCCCGACGCGGTGCCCACCACGCCTGCCACCAAGCAGACGCAGATCATCGCGATCTACGGCAAGGGCGGCATCGGCAAGAGCTTCACGCTCGCCAATCTCAGCTACAACATGGCCCAGCAGGGCAAGAAGGTCCTGCTCATCGGCTGCGACCCGAAGAGCGACACGACCTCGCTCCTGTTCGGCGGCCGCGCCTGCCCGACCATCATCGAGACCTCGTCCAAGAAGAAGCTCGCCGGCGACGAGGTGAAGATCGGCGACGTCTGCTTCAAGCGCGACGGCGTCTTCGCCATGGAGCTCGGCGGGCCGGAGGTCGGCCGCGGCTGCGGCGGCCGCGGCATCATCCACGGCTTCGAACTCCTCGAGAAGCTCGGCTTCCACGACTGGGGCTTCGACTACGTGCTGCTCGACTTCCTCGGCGACGTGGTCTGCGGCGGCTTCGGCCTGCCGATCGCCCGCGACATGTGCCAGAAGGTGATCGTGGTCGCGTCGAACGACCTGCAGTCGCTCTACGTTGCCAACAACGTCTGCTCGGCGGTCGAGTATTTCCGCAAGCTCGGCGGCAATGTCGGCGTCGCCGGCATGGTCATCAACAAGGACGACGGCACCGGCGAGGCGGCCGCTTTCGCCGAGAAGGCGGGCATCCCGGTGCTCGCCGCGATTCCCGCCGACGAGGACATCCGCCGCAAGAGCGCCAACTACCAGATCGTCGGCCGCCCGGGCGACCGCTGGGCGCCGCTGTTCGAGGAGCTCTCCGACAACGTCGCCACCGCCCCGCCGATGCGCCCGACGCCGCTCAGCCAGGACGCGCTGCTCGGCCTCTTCAAGGCGGAGACGGTCGGCCGCGACTATCAGCTCGAGCCCGCCACCATGGAGGACATGTGCGGCGTCGCCGAGATCGTCAAGCCGACGCTCGAAGTCGTCTACGACGCCGTCTGAGCGGAGCGAGACCCCCATGACCGCAGCCCTCGACGACGGCAGGCCGGACACCTCCGCTGAGGATGCCTTCGACGGCACCATGATGGATGTCGGCACCGCCCCGGCCGCGGTCAGGGCGCCCGGCGCCGTCCCCTCGGGCGACGGCATCGGCTGCCATGCCGGAGCCGCGGAGCAGCGCAAGGCGGCCGCCGCGGCGGGCAACAGCGAGGTGCTCGCCCGCTACGACCAGGACTATCCGGTCGGCCCGCACGACCAGCCGCAGAGCATGTGCCCGGCCTTCGGGTCGCTCCGGGTCGGCCTGCGCATGCGCCGCACCGCGACGATCCTGTCGGGCTCGGCCTGCTGCGTCTACGGCCTCACCTTCACCTCGCATTTCTACGGCGCCAAGCGGACGGTCGGCTACGTGCCGTTCAATTCCGAGACGCTCGTCACCGGCAAGCTGTTCGAGGACATCCGCGACGCGGTGTTCGGGCTCGCCGACCCGGCGCTCTACGACGCCATCGTGATCACCAATCTCTGCGTGCCGACCGCCTCCGGCGTGCCGCTGCGGCTCCTGCCCAAGGCGATCAACGGCGTGCGCATCATCGGCATCGACGTGCCGGGCTTCGGCGTGCCGACCCATGCGGAGGCGAAGGACGTGCTCGCCGGCGCCATGCTCGCCTATGCCCGCGCCGAGGCGAGCCAGGGCCCCGTGCAGGCCCCGCGCGGCGGACCGGCCGACCGGCCGACCGTCACGCTGCTCGGCGAGATGTTCCCCGCCGACCCGGTCGGCATCGGCCGCATGCTCGAGCCGCTCGGCCTCGCCGCCGGCCCGGTCGTGCCGACGCGCGAGTGGCGCGAGCTCTACGGCGCGCTCGACTGCGCCGCCGTCGCCGCCATCCACCCCTTCTACACCGCCTCGATCCGCGAATTCGAGGCGGCCGGCCGCCCCATCGTCGGCTCCGCCCCGGTCGGCCACGACGGCACCGCCGCCTGGCTCGACGCGATCGGCACGGCCTGCGGCGTCGGCCGCGACAAGATCGCCGAGGCGCAGAACCGCATCCTGCCGGCGATCCGCGGCACGCTCGCCGCCGCCCCGATCAAGGGCCGCATCACGCTCTCCGGCTACGAGGGATCCGAGCTCCTGGTCGGCCGCCTGCTCGTCGAGAGCGGCGCGGACCTGCGCTATGTGGGCACCGCCTGTCCGCGCACCCGCTGGTCCGACGCCGACCGCGAATGGCTGGAGGCCAAGGGCGTCGAGGTGCGCTTCCGCGCCTCGCTCGAACAGGACCTCGCCGCCATGGACGCGTTTGAGCCCGACCTCGCGATCGGCACCACGCCGGTCGTGCAGAAGGCGAAGGAACGGGCGATCCCGGCACTCTACTTCACCAACCTCATCTCCGCCCGCCCGCTGTTCGGCCCAGCCGGCGCCGGCTCGCTCGCGCAGGTGATCAACACCGCGATCGGCAACAAGGCGCGCTTCGACGCCATGCGCGAGTTCTTCGGCGACGTGGGCCAGGGCGACAACGCCGGCGTGCACCAGGCGAAGCCGCGCCTCCGGCCGGAATTCCGCGACCAGATCCGCCGCAAGACCGAGAAACTCGCGAAGGCGCGCAAGGCCGAGGAGATGATCTGATGCTCGTCCTCGACCACGATCGCGCCGGCGGATACTGGGGTTCGGTCTACGTCTTCACCGCGATCAAGGGCCTGCAGGTCATCATCGACGGCCCGGTCGGCTGCGAGAACCTGCCCGTCACCTCGGTCCTGCACTACACCGACGCCCTGCCGCCGCACGAACTGCCGATCGTGGTCACCGGCCTCGGCGAGGAGGAACTCGGCAAGCTCGGCACCGAGGGCGCCATGAAGCGCGCCCGCCGCGCGCTCGATCCCGACCTGCCGGCGGTGGTCGTCACCGGCTCGATCGCCGAGATGATCGGCGGCGGCGTCACGCCGGAAGGCTCCAACATCCAGCGCTTCCTGCCGCGCACGATCGACGAGGACCAGTGGCAGAGCGCCAACCGCGCCATGGTCTGGCTGTGGTCGGAGTACGGCGCCAAGAAGATCCCGCCGCCGAAGCCGCGCGCCGAGGGCAAGAAGCCGAAGGTCAACATCATCGGCCCCTCCTACGGCATGTTCAACCAGCCGTCGGACCTCGCCGAGATCCGCCGCCTGGTCGAGGGGATCGGCGCCGAGATCAACATGGAGTTCCCGCTCGGCAGCCATCTCGCCGACGTGCCGAAGCTGATCGACGCGGAAGTCAACGTCTGCCTCTACCGCGAATTCGGCCGCATGCTGTGCGAGACGCTCGGCCGCCCCTACCTGCAGGCGCCGATCGGGCTGCACTCGACGACCAAGTTCCTGCGCACCCTCGGCGAGCTGCTCGGCCTCGATCCCGAGCCCTTCATCGAGCGCGAGAAGCACACGACCATCAAGCCGCTGTGGGACCTGTGGCGCTCCGTGACGCAGGACTTCTTCGGCACCGCGAGCTTCGCGATCGTGGCCAACGAGACCTATGCGCGCGGCGTCCGGCACTTCCTCGAGACCGAGATGGGGCTGCCCTGCACCTTCTCCTTCGCGCGCCGCGCCGGCGCCAAGACCGACAACGACGCCGTCCGCAAGGCGATCCACACGAAGCCGCCGCTCGTCCTGTTCGGCAGCTACAACGAGCGGATGTATGCGGCGGAGGCGGGCGGGCGCTCGATCTATATTCCGGCCTCGTTCCCCGGCGCCATCATCCGCCGCCACACCGGCACGCCGTTCATGGGTTACGCCGGCGCCACCTACATCGTGCAGGAGGTCTGCAACGCGCTGTTCGACGCGCTGTTCATGATCCTGCCGCTCGGCACCGACCTCGACAAGATCGAGGCGACGCCATCCCGCATCGACAAGGAACTGAGCTGGGCGGAGGACGCCGAGCGCGCGCTCGACATCGCGCTCGCCGCCGAGCCGATCCTGGTCCGCATTTCCGCCGCCCGTCGCCTGCGCGACGCGGCCGAACGTGACGCGCGCCGACGCGGCGCCGGAGAGGTGACAGCGGCCGAAGTGTCGCGCGCCCGGTCCGGCCTCGTCGAGCCCGTCACCTGACCGAGGCCGCCCAAAGCGCCGGCCGCCGCGATCGAGGGGAGAGCGGCGCCGGTGACGGGGCGGGCAAGAACGGACCGGGCGGTACGCCGCCAGGTCCAAAAGTGGGCCGCGAGGCCTCGGGGCCGCGAGGCTCCGGGGCGGCGCGACCAAGGGCCGCGAGGCCCCAATCAAGCAACGGGGAGACCAGACATGAGCATGGCAAGCATCGGTCAGGACATGGAGCGCACGCGGCATCGCCGCCAGGATCACGCCGTGTTCCACGCCCTCGTCATCGCCACCTATCCGGCCTTCCTGGTCGCCGCCGTGCTCGGCCGGCGCAGCAGCACCGCCTCGCGGCGGTCCGTGTTCGGCGAGGCCTGGGCCGCGGCCAATCGCACCATTCCGTATGTCTTCATGGGGTGAGCCGACGCCCGGCCGGTCGTCAGCGCTCAGGGGCGCCGCGACCGCCGCCGGGGCGACGGCTGAAGCCACCAAGACCTACACGTCTGAATTCGCCCGGGTGACCGGACGATGTGCCGTCGGTGCCGCGAGGCGTTCGACGGCGATCCCAGCCGCGCGGGACTTTCGCGGTAACCGATCATGCCAATGGAGGCTAACACCATGGCTGACCCGAAAACCTCACTGAGCGGTTTGACCGAGCAGGAGGCGATCGAATTTCATTCGATCTTCATCAAGAGCTTCGTCGGCTTCACGCTCGTGGCCGTCTTCGCTCACATCCTCGCCTGGATCTGGAGGCCCTGGCTGCCGGGACCGAAGGGCTACGCGCTCCTCGACAATGCGGTGGACACACTGCACCACGTCACCAACATCCTGACCTGACGGAGGAAACGTCATGTGGAAGATCTGGCTGATCTTCGATCCGCGGCGTGTCCTCATCGCGCTCGGAACCTTCCTGTTCGTGCTGGCCATCGTGATTCATTTCATCCTGCTCAGCACCGACCGGTTCAACTGGCTGGAAGGCCCGCGCGCGGCCCGCGCGGCGATGAACATCGAGACGACCACGACGCTTCCCGTCGCGCTCGCCTCGCTCCCGACCTCGTTCGTCGCGGCCTGATCGCGACGACCGAATTCAGGAGGGCGAGGGCGAAGTCCCGTCCTCGCCCCCCCAAGCAGACCGCTACCGAGAGGCGGTGAAAAACGACCCGGATCCGGCCCGCCCGGCTCCGATCGGAGGATCGAGCGATGTCCATGCTCAGTTTCGAGAAGAAATACCGTGTCCGCGGAGGCACGCTGATCGGGGGAGATCTGTTCGATTTCTGGGTTGGTCCATTCTACGTAGGCTTCTTCGGCGTCACCACGATCTTCTTCACGCTGGTCGGAACGCTGATGCTCGCCTATGGCGCCTCGCTCGGGCCGACCTGGAACATCTGGCAGATCAGCATCGCGCCGCCGGACCTGAAATACGGTCTCGGCTTCGCCCCGATGAAGGAGGGCGGGATCTGGCAGGTTGTCACCGTCTGCGCCATCGGCGCCTTCGTCTCCTGGGCGCTGCGCGAGGTGGAGATCTGCCGCAAGCTCGGCATGGGCTATCATGTCCCGATCGCCTTCGGCTTCGCCATCGGCGCTTATGTGACGCTCGTCGTGATCCGCCCGGTCCTGCTCGGCGCCTGGGGCCACGGCTTCCCGTATGGCATCTTCAGCCATCTCGACTGGGTATCGAACGTCGGCTACCAGTATCTGCACTTCCATTACAATCCGGCGCATATGCTGGCGGTGAGCTTCTTCTTCACCACGACTTTCGCGCTCTCGCTGCACGGCGCGCTGATCCTGTCGGCGTCCAACCCGCCCAAGGGCGAGGTCATGAAGACCGCCGAGCACGAGAACACGTTCTTCCGCGACACCATCGGCTATTCGATCGGCACCCTCGGCATCCATCGCCTCGGGCTCTTCCTCGCGCTCTCCGCCGGGTTCTGGAGCGCGGTCTGCATCGTGATCAGCGGACCGTTCTGGACGCGCGGCTGGCCGGAGTGGTGGGGCTGGTGGCTCGACCTGCCGATCTGGAGCTGAGGAGGGAGCGACAATGAGCGAATTCCAGAACATCTACACCCGCGTCCAGGCGCGCGGCCCGGCCTATCCGGGCGTCGTCGTCGCCCCCGGCCCCTATATCCGCCAGGGCGTGCCGGGCTTCGTCTACCTGTTCGGCAAGTTCGGCGACGCGCAGATCGGCCCGCTCTATCTCGGCCGGCTCGGCGTCATGTCGCTCGCCTTCGGCTTCGCGGCGATCGAGATCATCGGCCTCAACATGCTCGCCTCCGTGAACTGGAGCCCGATCCAGTTCGTCCGCCAGCTGTTCTGGCTCGCGCTTGAGCCGCCGGCGCCGAAATACGGGCTCTCCATCCCGCCGCTCAACGAAGGCGGCTGGTGGCTGCTCGCCGGCCTCTGCCTCACCACCTCGATCCTGCTCTGGTGGGCACGCGTCTATGTGAGGGCGAGGCAGCTCGGCATGGGGACGCATGTCGCCTGGGCCTTCGCGGCGGCGATCTGGCTCTACCTCGTGCTCGGCTTCATCCGGCCGCTGTTCATGGGGAGCTGGAGCGAGGCGGTGCCGTTCGGCATCTTCCCGCATCTCGACTGGACCGCGGCCTTCTCGATCCGCTACGGCAACCTCTTCTACAACCCCTTCCACGCGCTCTCCATCGCGTTCCTGTACGGCTCCACGCTCCTGTTCGCGATGCATGCCGGGACGATCCTGGCGGTCGGGCGCTACGGCGGCGAGCGCGAACTGGAGCAGATCGTCGACCGCGGCACCGCGGCCGAGCGCGCCGCCCTGTTCTGGCGCTGGACGATGGGCTTCAACGCCACCATCGAGTCCATCCATCGCTGGGCCTGGTGGTTCGCGGTGCTCTGCCCGCTCACCGGCGGCATCGGCATCCTGCTCACGGGCACGGTGGTCGACAACTGGTATCTCTGGGCGATCGAGCACGGCATCGCGCCGCCCTATCCGACGGCCGTTCCCCCCATCGTCGATCCGTCCATCGTGAGAGGTGCGTCATGACCACCGCTGAGACCAACCGGGCGGTGCCCGGCGGGCGGGGCCCCGGGGCCCGGTTACGCGCCCGGCTCGGCCGCGGCGCCGGCCTCGCCGCCGCGCTCGGCTCTCTCCTCCTCCTCGGTGCCTGCGACGGCTGGCCCGTCTCGTCGCAGAACGGCTATCGCGGCACCGGCATGGACCAGATCAGCTCGACCAAGCGGATCGCCGCGCAGCGCGCCGCCAATGTGGTGCCCGAGGCGCAGCCGGCGCCTGAGCCGGGCGGCCAGAAGGCGAGCGAAGTCTACCAGAACGTGCAGGTGCTCGGCGACCTCAGCGAAGGCGAGTTCATCCGCATCATGGCGGCGATCACCGAATGGGTGGCGCCCGACAACGGCGAGCCGAACCGCGGCTGCGCCTATTGCCACAATCTGGAAAACCTCGCCGACGACTCGTCTTACGCCAAGCAGGTCGCACGGCGCATGATCCAGATGACGCGCCACGTGAACACGGACTGGACGGCCCATGTCGCCCAGACCGGGGTCACCTGCTACACCTGCCATCGCGGCAATCCGGTGCCCCGCTACACCTACCACCAGGATCCGGGGCCGCGCACGGCGATGGGCGACGCCGGCAACAAGCGGGGCCAGAACACGCCGGTGGCGCTCGTCAATCTGAGCTCGCTCCCCTACGACCCTCTGACGCCGCTCCTCGCCAACCCCGACGAGATCCGCGTCATCGGCAAGACCGAGCTGAAGCCGCCGCCGTCGGTGCCGCGCAAGACGATCCAGCAGACCGAGACCACCTACGGCCTGATGATCCACATGTCGCAGTCGCTCGGCGTCAACTGCACCTTCTGCCACAACACCCGGTCGTTCTCGTCCTGGGCGACTAGCACGCCGCAGCGGGTGACCGCCTGGCACGGGCTCCGCATGGTCGCGGACATCAACAAGAACTACGTGATCCCGTTGACGCCGATCATCCCGGCCATCCACAGGGGTCCGCTCGGCGACGCCCTGAAGGCGAATTGCGAGACCTGCCACCAGGGCGCGTCGAAGCCGCTCCTCGGGGTCTCGATGCTGAAGGACTACCAGAACGAGCTCGGCCCCAGAAAGGCGCCCTGATCGCCCGGGCCTCGTCCGCGGCCGGAACGGCGGCGGGCGGGCGGCCTGGACACACGTGGTCCGGTGCGGGGTCGGTCCGTCCGGCCGGCGCCCGCCCGGTGGCCGGCCGACGCAAGGCGGGCCTGCTCGAAAGGGAAACCCAAGGGGAAGCGGCCGCTCGCCGTCGCGTGAGCCGCCGCCTCCGAAAGCTCAGGGTCGGTTCCGGCCGCAAGGCCGGCCCGGGTCCGCCGCCCGCGGGGTTGTCGAGGCTTCGACATCCCTCCGTCCAAGCCTCGGCGTTCCGTCGCGGGGACCTCGATCGACCTGAAAGCCCGTCCCCCGATCATCCCAGGATCGGGGGGCGGGCTCTATTTTTGGCGCCGGGGACCGAGCCGGAGAGTGCCCGACGCCGCCGTCGCGCCGCCGGGTCGAGGTCCAGATGGCGCGCCGGCGTCCCGCGGCCGCATCCGCCGGAGCGCTCGACGGTCGCCGCCGGCGGCCTCAGGGGGTCTTCTTGCCGGTCGCGTCGAACTGCTTCAGATAGGCGACGAGGTCGTTGATCTTCTGCTCGTCCTTCAGGCCCGGATAGACCATCTTGGTGCCCGGGATCTTCGCCTTCGGGTCCTTGATGTATTCGCGGAACGTCGCCTCGTCCCAGGTGATGCCCGAGTTCTTGTTCGCTTCCGAATAGTTGTAGCCGGGCACCGAGCCGGAATGCCGGCCGATCAGGCCGTTCAGAATCGGGCCGACGGCGTTCTTCGCGGTCTCGCCGACCTGGTGGCAGGCGCGGCAGGCGAGGAACACCTTCTCGCCCGCGGCCGCATCCTGCGCGCGGGCGGGGAGGGCGGCGACGAGGGTCGCGAAAGCGGCGGCACAGACGACGGTACGAATGATGGGATACGGCATCGGATCCTCCCGCGAGCCGTTGGTTCGGGTCGGACCGGCTCGCCTTGGCCTCTAACTACGCATGACGGCGATACAGGTGCCCTTGCTTCCTGACAATATCGACAGGTTCGTGCACCGCGCGTCAAGGTGTCACGCTCAGTCGCGCCAGCGGCGTGCGACGTCGACCACATGGGCGGCAAAGGCCGCGACGAGCGCCACGCCGACGGCCGATGGCTCGTTTCCCACGAGCGCGAAGCGCAGGGCGACGAGCAGGCCGGCCCCAGCGAGAAACGTCGGCAGCAGGCGCCAGGGCGGCCGGCCGGCGCGGCGCCGGAGGAGCGCGATCGCGGCGAACTCAAGGGCGAGCACGGCGAGGGCGATCTCCGCGATGTGTCCCCCGGCGATGAAGTCCAGCATGATGCCTCCGATCCGGTCCGGCCGACGCTCACCACGCCGCGGCGCGGCGCGCTCGCCAGCCCGCGACATCCATGCGCTCCGCCTCGCCGAAAGGGAGACGGAAGCCGCTCGCGATCATCGTCCGGTGGCGCCGTGCCGCCGCCGCCGAAAGCACTGACGGTTTTGTCGGGGAGGGTATGGCCCCCGTGGCGAAGCCCCGATAGGCTGTCCGCCTGTTTTCCCGGAAGGGACTGTAAAAAGGGACAAGCGATGAACCACACCATGATCCGCGGCGCCGCGCGCCTGATCGGAGCGGCCGCCTTCGCTGCGCTCCTGGCGGGATCCGCCGTCGCCGCGACCCCGAAGGACACGCTGGTGGTCGTCTGGGCGATCGACGACATCATCACCATGGATCCCGCGGAGTCCTTCGAGATCTCGGCCGGCGAGATCATGGGCAATTCCTATGACCGTCTGCTGCGCTACGACGTGGACGATCCGTCCAAGCTGATCCCGGACCTCGCCAAGTCCTGGACCGTGTCGGATGACGGCCGGACCTTCACGTTCCAGATCCGCGAAGGCGCGAAATTTGCCTCCGGCAACCCGGTCACCGCCGAGGACGCGGCCTTCTCGATCCAGCGCGCGGTGATCCTCGACAAGACGCCGGCCTTCATCCTCACCCAGTTCGGCCTGACCAAGGACAACGTCAAGGACAAGGTGAAGGCGACCGGCCCGCTCACCCTGACGCTCGAGACCGACAAGGTCTACGCGCCGACCTTCGTGCTGAACTGCATGACGGCCAACGTCGCCGCCATCGTGGACAAGCAGCTCGTCCTCTCCAAGGAGACGAACGGCGATCTCGGCTATGCCTGGCTGAAGACGAACTATGCCGGCTCCGGCCCGCTCAAGCTGCGCGAATGGCGCGCCAACGAGATCGTCGCGCTGGAGCGCAACGACAACTACTACGGCGAGAAGTCGAAGCTCGCCCGCGTCATCTATCGCCACGTGAAGGAAGCCGCGACACAGCGCCTGCTGCTCGAAAAGGGCGACACCGACATCGCGCGCAACCTCACCCCGCAGGATCTCGACGCGCTCGCCGCCAACAAGGACATCAAGACCACGTCCACGCCCAAGGGCACGGTCTATTATATGAGCCTCAACCAGAAGAACCCCAACCTCGCCAAGCCCGAGGTGCGCGAGGCCTTCAAGTGGCTCGTCGACTACGGCGCGATCGGCGACACGCTGATCAAGAATATCGGCGTCGTGCACCAGAACTTCCTGCCGGTCGGCCTGCTCGGCGCGTCCACCGAGAACCCCTACAAGCTCGACGTCGACAAGGCGAAGGCGCTGCTCGCCAAGGCAGGCCTGCCGAACGGCTTCAAGGTGACGATGGACGTGCGCACCACCCAGCCGGTGCAGGGCATCGCCGAAGCGTTCCAGCAGACCGCCAAGCGCGCCGGCATCGACATCGAGATCATCCCCGGCGACGGCAAGCAGACGCTGACCAAGTATCGTGCCCGCCAGCACGACATCTATATCGGCCAGTGGGGCGCGGACTACTGGGACCCCCACACCAACGCCGACACCTTCGCGCGCAACCCGGACAATTCCGACGAGGCGAAGTCGAAGCCGCTCGCCTGGCGCAACGCCTGGGACATCCCCGCGCTGACCAAGAAGGCCGACGCCGCCGCGCTCGAGCGTGACGGGGAGAAGCGCAAGGCGATGTACACGGAGATGCAGGCGGAGTTCCGCCAGACGAGCCCCTTCGTGATGATCTATCAGCAGACCGAAGTGGGCGCCTACCGGACGAATGTCTCCGGCCTGAAGATCGGCCCGACCTCGGACGCCACCTACATGTTCCGCGTCTCCAAGCAGTAAGCCGCCTTGGCGGTGACCGACAGCGTGAACGGAGGCGGGCGCCGGCGAGCCCGCCTCCTCGGCGCCGCCGACGCGGTCGGCCGCTTCGCCGTGGTGATCCTGCTCACCTATCTCGGCCTCCTGGCCGTGACCTTCTTCATCGGCCGCGTGATCCCGATCGACCCGGTGCTCGCGGTCGTCGGCGACCGCGCGCCCGAGCATGTGGTGCAGCGCGTGCGCGAGGAGATGGGCCTCAACAAGCCGCTCTGGGAGCAGTTCTACATCTATGTCTCGAAGGTGCTGCGCGGCGACTTCGGCACCTCGGTGCTGACCTCGAACCCGGTCATGCAGGACATCAGGCGCGCCTTCCCCGCGACGATCGAGCTCGCCACCCTCGGCACCCTCATCGGCGCCGGCCTCGGCGTGCCGCTCGGCGTCTTGGCGGCGGTCCGGCGCGGCGGGCTCGCCGACCAGGTGGTGCGCGTGATGGGCCTGATCGGCTATTCGGTGCCGATCTTCTGGCTCGGCCTGATGGCGCTCCTCGTCTTCTACGCCCGGCTCGGCTGGGTGTCGGGACCGGGGCGCATCGACGTCGTCTACGAATTCACGCTGACGCCCGTCACCGGCTTCATGCTGATCGACACGGCCATGGCCGGCGAGTGGGAGGCCTTCGGCAACGCCTTCTCGCACCTGATCCTGCCGGCGTCGCTGCTCGGCTATTTCTCGCTCGCCTATATCAGCCGCATGACGCGCTCCTTCATGCTGAACGAGCTCGGCCAGGAATATATCGTGGCGGCCCGCGCCAAGGGCATCTCGGAGACGCGCATCATCTGGCGCCATGCGCTCAGGAACGCCATGGTGCCGCTCGTCACCGTGATCGCGCTCTCCTATGCGGGACTGCTCGAGGGCTCGGTGCTGACCGAGACCGTGTTCGCCTGGCCGGGCCTCGGCCTCTACATCACGAACTCGCTGCAGAACGCCGACATGAATGCGGTGCTCGGCGGCACCATCGTGGTCGGGTCGATCTTCATCGGCCTGAACCTCCTCTCCGACATCCTCTACCGGGTGCTCGACCCGCGCACGAGGGCGCGATGACAGCCGCCTCCGCGCCGTCGCCCTCGCCGGACCGTGCGCCGCGGGAGAGCCTGCACGACTGGCTGATGTCCGACCGGCCGCGCTCGCGCCGGCAGGCCGCGCTCGGCCGCGCCTACGGCGCTTGGCGCGTGTTCGCGCGCAACCGCCTCGCCATGATCGGCCTCGCCATCGTCGTGGCGCTCGTGCTCGTCGCCGTCTTCGCCGACCGGATCGCGCCCTATTCGGCCTATATCGGCGACCTCCGCACCACGCGCCTGTTGCCGCCCTCGGCGGAGCACTGGTTCGGTACCGACGACCAGGGCCGCGACATCCTCTCCCGCCTCGTGATCGGCTCCCGCATCACCCTCTTCGTGGTCGTCCTCGTGGCGCTTCTCGCCGCGCCGATCGGGCTCGTGGTCGGCACCGTCGCGGGCTATTCCGGCGGGCTTGTCGACGCCACGCTGATGCGCATCACCGACATCTTCCTCGCCTTTCCGCGCCTCATCCTGGCGCTCGCCTTCGTGGCCGCGCTCGGACCCGGCATCGAGAACGCGGTGATCGCCATCGCGATCACGTCGTGGCCGCCCTATGCCCGCATCGCGCGCGCCGAGACGCTGACGATCAGGCGCGCCGACTACATCGCCGCGGTGCAGCTGCTCGGCGCCTCGCCCTGGCGCATCGTGCTCCGCCACATCATGCCGCTCTGCGTCTCCTCGGTGATCGTGCGCGTCACCCTCGACATGGCCGGCATCATCCTGACCGCCGCGGGCCTCGGCTTCCTCGGCCTCGGCGCGCAGCCGCCGACGCCGGAATGGGGCGCCATGATCGCGAACGGCCGCCTCTACGTGCTCGACCAGTGGTGGGTCGCCGCCGCGCCGGGCGCGGCGATCTTCCTCGTCAGCCTCGCCTTCAACCTGCTTGGCGACGGCCTGCGCGACGCGCTCGACCCGAAGGGCGTCAAATGAATCCGATGCTCGTCGTCGAGGATCTCCGCGTCGCCTTCCCGAACCGCGACGGCGGCATGACCGAGGCGGTGCGCGGCGTCTCCTTCGCGCTCGGCCGCGAGCGGCTCGGCATCGTCGGGGAATCCGGCTCCGGCAAGTCGCAGACCGGCCGCGCCATCCTCGGCCTCACCGCGCCGGAGGGCCGCGTCACGGCGAAGCGCCTCGCCTTCGACGGGATCGACCTCCTGTCGAGCTCCAGGGCCGAGCGACGGTCGCTCCGCGGCGGCCGCATCGCCATGGTGCTGCAGGACCCGAAATTCTCGCTGAACCCGGTCATGACGATCGGCGCGCAGATCGTCGAGACCCTCGACGCCCATGTGAACGTCTCCCGCCGCGAGGCGCGCGAGCGCGCGCTCGACGGCTTGCGACAGGTGCAGATCGACGACCCGGCGCGCGTCTTCGATCTCTACCCCCACGAAGTCTCCGGCGGCATGGGCCAGCGGGCCATGATCGCCATGATGCTGATCGCCGAGCCGGACCTGCTCATCGCCGACGAGCCGACCTCCGCGCTCGACGTGACGGTGCAGCTGCAGGTGCTCGCGATCCTCGACCGCCTCGTCGCCGACCGCGGCATGGGCCTCATCTTCATCTCCCACGACCTCCGCCTCGTCTCCACCTTCTGCGACCGCATCCTCGTCATGTATGCGGGCAAGGTGGTGGAGGAGGTCGAGGCGGGCGGCCTCAAGGACGCCAAGCACCCTTACACGCGCGGCCTGGTCAACTGCCTGCCGCGGCTCGGCGAGGACCGCCATCCGCTGCCGACGCTCGACCGCAAGCCGGAGTGGGCGTTGTGACGGTCGGCCTGTCGATCGAGGGGCTGAAGGTCGTCTACGACGATTTCGTCGCGGTCGACGGCGTCACGATCCGGGTCGAGCCGGGCCAGAGTTTCGGGATCGTGGGCGAGTCCGGTTCCGGCAAGTCGACGGTGCTGCGCGCCGTCTGCGGCCTCGCGCCCCGCACCGCCGGGCGCGTGTCGCTCATCGGGGCCCCCGGCGCCGCGGCGCTGCCCGAGCCGGGCAGCCGGGACTTCCGCCGCCGCGTCCAGATGGTGTTCCAGGACCCTTACGGCTCGCTGCATCCGCGCCAGACGGTCGACCGCCTCCTCGCCGAGCCGCTCGCGATCCACCGGGTGGGCGACGCGGAGACGCGCATCGAGCGGGCGCTCGACGAGGTCGGCCTCGGCGGCACCTTCCGCTTCCGCTATCCCCACCAGCTCTCCGGCGGCCAGCGCCAGCGCGTGGCGATCGCCCGCGCTCTGATCCTCGAGCCGGAGATCCTGCTCCTCGACGAGCCGACCTCGGCGCTCGACGCCTCCGTGCAGGCCGAGGTGCTGAACCTCCTCGAAGAAACCCGCCGCCGGCGCGGCCTCACCTATGTGATGGTCAGCCACGATCTCGCGGTCGTCACCCATATGTGCGAGCGCCTCATGGTCATGCAGAAGGGGCGCATGGTCGAGCAGCTCGCCGCCGCCGACCTCGCCGCGCGCCGCGTCAAGGACCCCTACACGGTCCGGCTCATGCAGGCGTCCGAAGGGTTCAGCCGCGCGGAAAGAGCGTGAGCGCCACCGGCGGCTTGATCCTTGCCGCGCCTGCGTCCCGCCCCAAAACCGTATAGACTGTCGCCACGGTCGGTACCCGCGAGGAGGTCGCCATGAAGCGCGTGATGGTTCCGGTTGAACTCGAAACCTCCACCCTGACCCTGTTCGACACGGCGCTCGCCGCGGCGCGCCGGCTCGGCGGCTCGATCGAGGGGATCGGCTGCATCCCCGACTGGCCGACCTTCGTCTCCGAGATGGGCGTCTCCTGGGCCATGCTCGAAGTGCAGGAGCCCTCGCGCGAGCTCGCCCGCTACCACAAGCTCTTCGAGGACTATTTCGGGCCGCGCGCCGCGCAGGAGCGGGAGGCTGGGCCGTTCACCTTCGTCTCGTCGACGAAGCATCCGAGCCGCGACACGGAGATCGGATGGATGGCGCGCGCCTACGACCTGACCGTGGTGGCGCGGCCCGGGCGCGACGGCAAGCCGCGCGGGGCGCTGCTCGAATCGATCCTGTTCGACAGCGGCCGGCCGATTCTCGTGGCGCCGCCCGAGGCGCCGGGCGCGTTCGGCGAGCATGTCCTGATCGCCTGGAACGCCAGCAGCGAGACCGCGCGCACGGTCGCCTTCGCCATGCCGTTCCTGAAGCTCGCCCGCAAGGTCGTGGTCCTGACCGTGGAGGGCGGCACGATCGACGGGCCGCCCGGCGCCGAGCTTGCCCGCACGCTGCGCCAGAACGAGGTGCCGGCGGAGCCGGTGACCATCCGCCCGACCGGCTCGACCGGCGAATCCATCCTCGCCTATGCCAAGTCGAGCGGCGCGGATTTCCTGGTCAAGGGCGCATACACCCAGAGCCGCATCCGCCAGCTGATCTTCGGCGGCGCGACCCGGCACATCCTCGACAACGCCACGCTGCCGGTCTTCATGGCCCATTGAGGGGTCGGCAAAGGTCCGCCCGCCCGTCGAAGCGTCGGCGAAGTTGTGGCTTGCTCCGGTCAAGACGTTCCGATTCGGGACAGGGCGGTCGAGCGGCTGCGCCAAGACGCGGATTAACTATACTGGTGCGATTTGTTGACGAATTGTTAATCTTGCATTATTCATCGGGGCGCGGCGTCCTGGTGGAGTATGCGTGATGCTGAAATACGGCGTTGCCTTGTCGATGGCGGGAGCGATCCTGGCGGCCGATGCCAAGCCTGCCGAGGCCATGGTGCCCTTGCGCAACCCGGCGGCCGTCGCCTTCGCGGACACATCGCCGCTCGTCGCCGTTGCGGCGCGGGGAGGGGTCTCGGGCCGCGCGGTCTCCCGCCGCCTGGTCGTCGTGCGAAGCCCGGGCGCCAACCGCCGCATCGTCGTGCATGTGCGGCCGCCCGTCCGGCCCGTGCTGGTGAACCGGCCCTTCGTGCCATATCCCGGCTACGGCTATCTTCCGACCCGCACGGGCAACACGACGAGCTACGGCTTCCCGACCGGTTCCGGCTACGGTTACGGCTACAACCCGGCCTACCAGCCGGTGCGCGGCTGGACCTACCACGCGGGCTATCCGGTCTACGCGAAGCACGTCTACCGCCCGAATCGAATCGCCGTGGTCGCGCCCGGCCACGGCTCGGGTCCCTACGGCTACGGCTTCGCGCCGAAGCGGGTGATCGTGCGCCCGTGGGTGCACCGGCCCTATTACGGCGTGGCGATCAACGGGGCGGTGCTCGGCAACGTCACCACCGTGGCCGCTCTGGGCGTCCCGCAGAGCGTGCCGTCCCCGAGCCTCTGCTGGGTCTGGACCGACGATTCGCGTCAGCGCGGCTACTACGACTACTGCCAGTAGCAGGACCCGGCCGATCGTCGGCAACCCTCGGCCCGTCCGGGACTTTTTCCGGGCGGACAAGCCGTTTCAGGCTGTCCCGCGGCGATGGTACTCGGCGAGATGAGAAGGCGGGCCACGCGAGCATCCGCTCGCGATGCCGCAACGGCACAAGGCCAGGCGCGGCGTGAGCCTGAGCAACGCTCGAAGTCAATCCCATTCGATCGCTTGGCTGGCTTGCGCCAGCCTTGCAACTCCCGCTTTGCGCGAGCATGGGCTTAGCCGCGCCTTTCGATAGAAAATTGAGGCGAAATCGAGGAATTTCGGTCCCGTTTCGCCACAATCAGGGGGTTTCCGGGTTGTTTTGTGGCATTGCCATTGACACTCTTACTTTATTCTTAAAATCTGCGCTTGCACTGAAATTTGACGTCACTTTTGATCTCCTGTATGCGAATCTTGATGCCAACAGGACACAGTGTCATGCGTAATATTGGCGATCGCGACCGGAATCGTTTCGCGACTCTACGTAGTCTACTGAAATACTGTGTACTCTGCGCGGTTATCTCGGTGTCGCCACTTGACTCCGGAGCAGTATTCGCGCAGCAGGCCGCTCCCGCCGACAAGCCGGCGGTGCGGAAGGCGGCGTTGCCGTCGCTGACCGACAAGGAGCATCAGGCGAAGATCGACGCGGCCAACCGCAACACGATCTATCTGGTCTCTGGCAACGTGACGGCGACCTTTCTGCAGCTCGCCAACGACCTCGCCTTTGCCTTCGGCGACGAGAACGAGCTGCGCGTGATGCCGGTGGTGGGCAAGGGCGCCAGCCAGAACCTGCTCGACGTGCTCCGCCTGAAGGGCATCGATCTCGGTTTCGTCCGCGCCGACACGATCGAGGAGCTGCGCAAGGTCCAGTCGCTCCCGCATGTCGAGAAGCAGATCGCCTATATCGCCGTGCTCGCCAACGCCGAGGTGCAGATCATCGGCCCGAAGGCGATCACCGACCTGCGCCAGCTCGAGGGCAAGAAGGTCGCGATCGACATTCCCGGATCGGGCGCCAACACGACCGGCAAGATGATGTTCGAGAAGCTCGGCATCAACGCCGAACTGCTCGAGATCGACGCGCCGCAGGCGCTCGACCGCATGCGCAAGGGCGAGGTCTCGGCGGTCGTCTACACCGCCGTGCCGCCGATCCGTTCGCTCGAGACCTTCGATCCGGGCGACAAGTTCCACATGATCAACGTGCAGTACGACCCGCGGCTCGGCGAGAACTACGTCCCGTCGGTGATCTCCTCGGAGCTCTATCCGAAGCTCGTGCCCGCCAACGATCCGGTCAACACGATCGGCGTGCCGTCCCTGCTCGTCACCTACAACTGGCCGGAAGGCACCGACCGCTACCGTCGCGTCGCCCAGTTCGTCGGCCTGTTCTTCGACCAGTACGACCGCCTCAAGGCGGCCGGCCGCCACCCGTCCTGGACCAAGGCCAATCTCGCCGCGGACATGCCGGGCTGGACCCGCTTCAAGCCGGCGCAGGCCTGGCTCGACGCCCATGCCGGGGCGCCGACCAAGCTCAGCCGCAACGACTTCGATCGCTACCTCGAAACCAAGGGCGCATCGGCCAAGGCGGAAGACCGCCAGCAGCTCTTCGAGGAGTTCCTGGCCTGGCAACGTAAGCGGACCCAGTAAACGGGCCGCCAGGCCGAAAATCCCCCTGAACTGTAGGACCGGTGGCCGAAGCCGCCGGTCGTTGGTGGAACTCCCGGCTCCGTCCAGAACGGCCGGCAGGGGAGGAGGGTGTGCGTCATGGAAATGTCTCCTATCCGCGAGGGCAAAACGGCAGCCGGCGAACCGGCCAACCAACCGCTCGATCTGAAATCCCCGGCGGATGCGCCTCGGCCGGACCGTTCGGCCGCCTCCGCGCCCGCCGCGTCGGGCGAGGCCGCGTCAAGGCCGGCCGGACTGAAACCGACCGAACAGGCGCTGCGCGACCGTCTGCCCTCCGACGAGGCCTTCATCCAGGCGCTGGAGCGGGTCGGCGCCTCGCTGGCGGAATTGCGCGCCGACATTTTCCCCGAGCCCGGCAAGCCGGCTCCCGAACGGTCCCTGCCGGACCCCGAGGTATCAGAGATGCGGCATGAGATGACGAAGAGCGGCTGGGCGGCGACCGGTGAGGACGACCGCGACACGCGCCCGGCCGGCATCCACTACGAGGACTACAACATCGTGCCCCCGCCGCCGCCCGAGGCGATGCGGCGGCGCAGCGTGTTCGTGCCCGTCGTGGTGATGCTGCTTTCGGTCGGCGCCGCCGCCACCGCCTTCCTCCTGTTCCGCGACGGCCAGCTGAAGACCGCGGTCAACGCGGTCAACCCGATGCTGCAGCGCGCCGGGATCGCCGAACTGCACCCGGCCGGCCCGGCGACGACGGGCGCAACGCTCGGCGCGACGACAGGCGCCGCGACGACAGGCGCCGCGACCGTGCAGGCCGCGCGCGCCGCCGACCTGCCGGTTCCGCCCAAGCCCGAAGTGAAGCTGGCGCCGTCGCCCGATCGCGTCGAGCCGCGCATGGCGCCGCCCGCGGCGGCGAAGCCCGCCTCCGAGCCGTTCACGCAGGCATTCCGGGATTTCCAGCCGGCGACGCCGAAGCCGGCCCCCCAAGGCGAGATCGTGACGGCCGCCCTGCCGCCCGCCGCGCCGGTTGCTGCACCCTCCGCGCCCGCCGCCATCGCGGCGCCGCCGCCGGGCACGGCGCGGTCCACCGTGGAGGCGCCGGCCCCCGGCGCGCCAGCCGTCGCCGAGCCGCCGAAGTCGCTCTACAGCGCGGCGGAAGTCGACCAGCTGCGCGACCGGGCCGAGGCCTATGTGAAGCGCGGCCAGATCGCCAACGCCCGCTCGGTGCTCGATGCCCTGCATCGCCAGGGCGATGCCCGCTCGACCTTCATCCTGGCCACGACCTACGACCCGGTCGTGCTGCAGGCCTGGTCGGTGGTCGGCATCAGCGCCGATCCGGCCAAGGCCCGCGCCCTCTACGGGCAGGCCGCCAAGGCCGGGATCCAGGGCGCCGCCGCGGGGCTTGCCCGCCTGCAGGACCAGTAAGCAAACATTCCAGTCATGCTTGCCAGATGAGCGGTCGCGCTTCATGATGAATGGAGCGCGACCAAGCCATCGGCGAAACAAGTCATAACAGTCAGAAGGATGGAAACCATGCAGCTCCACCGACGTCACGTGCTGACGGGCCTCATCGCCGCCCCGATGATCATCCGGGCAGGCGGCGCCCGTGCAGCGACGACGCTCAAGATCTCGCATCAGTTTCCCGGCGGGACCGTGACGGAGGGTGATTTCCGCGATCGGCTGTGCCGGCGCTTCGGCGAGATCCTGGCCGAGCGGAGCAAGGGCGACATCGCCACCCAGGTCTATCCCGGCTCGTCTCTGATGAAGACGAACTCGCAATTCTCCGCCCTGCGCAAGGGCGCGCTCGACATGTCGCTGGTGCCGATCTCCTATTCGGGCGGCGAGGTGCCGGAGGTGAATATCGGCCTGATGCCGAGCCTCGTCTCCTCCTACGACCAGGGCTACGCCTGGAAGACCAACGCGGTCGGCCAGGAGTTCAACCGCGTCCTCGCCGACAAGGGCGTCATCATCGTCACCTGGATCTGGCAGGCCGGCGGCATCGCGAGCCGCTCCAAGGCGATCGTCGCGCCGGAGGACGCCAAGGGCATGAAGGTGCGCGGCGGCTCGCGCGAGATGGACCTGGTGCTGCAGGCGGCCGGCGCCGCCGTGCTCTCGCTCCCGTCCAACGAACTCTACGCCGCCATGCAGACGGGCGCCTGCGACGCCGGCATCACCTCGTCGACGAGCCTCATCTCGTTCCGCCTCGAAGAGGTGGCGAAGACGCTGACCACGGGCCGGGGCAAGAGCTTCTGGTTCATGCTCGAGCCGCTGATGATCTCCAAGTCGATCTTCGACGCGCTGCCCAAGGCGCACCAGGATCTGATCATGCAGGTCGGCGCCGAGATGGAGCCGTTCGGCCGCCAGCAGGCGATGGCCGACGACGACGAGGTCGCCAATGTCTACCGCAAGGCCGGCGCCAAGGTGGCCGACCTCGACAATGCCGCGCTCGACAAGTGGCGCGTTCTCGCCCGCGACACCGCCTGGAAGGACTATGCGGCGAAGAGCGCCGGTTGCGCCAAGCTCCTGAAGCTCGCCGAAGACGTCGGCGCATGAGTGCACATGCCGATGGCGGCGACCCCGTGGTCGCGCCCTCGGCCGCACCGGCGAGCCCGATCTTCGCCGCGGCCGAGCGCGCGCTCGACCTCGTCAACCGCGTCGTGATGGTGGCGGCCTCGCTCGCCCTCATCGCGGCGAGCGTCATCCTCAGCTACAGCGTGGTGGCGCGCTACCTCTACAACGCGGCGACCTACTGGCAGGACGAGGCTTCGGTCTTCCTGCTCGTCGGCGCGACGTTCCTGACCGCGGCGCATGTGCAGTCGCGGCGCGGCCATGTGGGGATCGAGGCGGTAGTCGGCCTGCTGCCGCCCGGCGTCAACCGCGTCCGCCGGTTCGTGGTCGACGTGGCCACTCTGGTGTTCTGCGCCTTCTTCGCGTGGAAGTCCTGGACGCTCTTCCATGAGGCCTGGGTGGACGGGCAGGTGACGTCCTCCACCTGGGCGCCGCCGCTGTGGATCCCGTATTCGGTCATGGCCGCCGGCATGACCCTGCTCGCGCTGCAGGTCGTCCTGCAGGTGGTCGCCGAACTCGATCCCAAGAAGCGCTCATGAACACGCTCGCCGTCGGACTGCTCTATGGCGGAGCGACGCTCGCCGCCATGTTCTCCGGCATGCCGATCGCCTTCGCGCTCGGCCTCGTCGCCGTCGTCTTCATGTACTTCCTGATGCCGGCCGCCTCGCTCGATACGGTGACGCAGAACGTCTACGAGGAGATGGCCTCGATCACGCTCCTGTCGATCCCGCTCTTCATCCTGAAGGGCGCGGCGATCGGCAAGTCGAAGGCCGGTCAGGACCTCTATTCGGCGATCCATGCCTGGATGCACCGGGTGCCGGGCGGCCTCGGCATCGCCAATGTGTTCGCCTGCGCGCTGTTCGCCGCCATGGCCGGGTCGTCGCCGGCCACCTGCTCGGCGATCGGCTCCGCCGGCATCCCGGAGATGCGCCGGCGCGGCTATTCGGGCGGCTTCGCGGCCGGCATCATCGCGGCCGGCGGCACGCTCGGGATCCTGCTGCCGCCCTCGATCACGATGATCCTCTACGCGGTCGCGGCCGAACAGTCGCTTGGCCGCCTGTTTCTCGCCGGCATCGGCCCGGGCCTCCTGCTCGTCGGCCTGTTCGCCGCCTATGCGGTGGTCCGCTACCGGCAGGAATTCGCGCGCGCCAAGGCGGTCTACGAGGCCGACGGGCGGCCGCACGCGATCCTGAAGGAGGAGAGCTTCACCTTCGGCGAACGGCTCGACGCGCTGCCACGCATCCTGCCCTTCGTGATCCTCTTGACCGGCGTGATGATCGCGCTCTATGGCGGCTACGCGACGCCATCGGAGACGGCGGGCCTCGGCGGGCTCCTCGCGCTCGCGCTCATCGCGCTCATCTACGGCGTGTGGAAGCCGGCCGACCTGCAGCCGATCCTCTATTCCACCATCCGCGAATCCACCATGCTGATGATGATCATCGGCATGTCGCTGCTCTACGCCTATGTGATGAGCTACCTGCATATCAGCCAGAGCACCGCCCAGGCGATCGTGGCGATGCAGCTCTCCAAATGGGTGCTGCTCGTCACCATCCTCGCCTTCGTGATCGTGCTCGGCTTCTTCCTGCCGCCGGTCTCGATCATCCTGATGACCGCCCCGATCATCCTGCCGCCGCTGCGCGCCGCCGGCTTCGACCTGATCTGGTTCGGCATCGTCATGACGATCGTGATGGAGATGGGGCTGATCCATCCGCCGGTCGGGCTCAACATCTTCGTCATCAAGAACATCGCGCCGGACATCCCGCTCCGGGACGTCATCTGGGGCACCGTCCCGTTCGTGCTCCTGATGGCGCTCGCGGTGCTGATCCTGTGCTTCGTGCCGGGCATCTCCACGGCCTTGCCCGACCTCGTCATGGGCCCGGCCGCGGCGCGCTGAGGCCGCGGCCAACGGAAAGCCCGCGCGGCCAGGCGCCGCCGCGCGAAAGGCCCATGGATAAGCCGCCGTCGTTCTTGTTCTGTTTTTGTTCTAATGGCACACTGCCGACTCGATGCCATTGGAGGCCCGAATGCCGCGTTCTCCTGCGACCGAACATCCGTTCACGATCGAACTCTGGGACGACCGCCACCTGTGCATCGTGGAGATCGCCGCGACTGCGCAGAATTTCGGCCTCGCCCGGGCCGCCTTCGACGAGGCGGTGAAGCGCTATCCGGACCGGCTCGTCACCGTGTCGGCCGGGACGCGCCTTGTGCTGCGCTCGCGCTGACGCGAAGCCCACGAGGGTCAGTGCCTTGCGGAAAAGGTCGGTGGCCGGCGCAAGGGGGGCGCCGGCGCCGCGGCAAGCGCGCTCAGACGCGCGTGGCGTTCCACTGGCCGGCGCAGCCGAGCGTCTCCACCGTCCAGGTGCCGGCGCCGCGGTTTGAGGCGAGCTGGCCGGACGCGTTGGCGCTGGCGAAGCCCTTGGTGATCTGCAGCTGGATCTTGCCGGACGACGTCACTTCGCCCTTGGCGGAGGAGACACCCGAACTGGAACTCGCCTGCTGCACCGCGCCGCCGGCGATGGCGACGCGCATCACGCCGGTCTGCGGACAGGTGCCGCTCACCGTCACGATCTTCACCTCCCAGTCGCCGTCGAAGGTCTGGGCGAAGGCCGGACCCTGCACGATCGGCAGGCCGAGGACGGTGGCGGTCGCGAGGCTCAAGGCAAGTCGCATCATGCGGACAAAACTCCGGCTCGGATTCGGGTCGCGATGGACCGGCCCCGGGCGTCGAGCCGAACTCGACGGCGGCGGACGGAGCGTCCGCTCTATGGGCCGACCGGTCCCTTGCGGGAGACGCGCGACCGGCCGGCTCATCGCGTCCCGGCGTCGCGCTTTCGATGAGGCTTGAATCATCGATCAAAATGGCCGGTTCAAGGCCGAATGAAGATTTGTCGCGAAGCACGGGAACCCAATACAGGCGTCGTCACAAGCTCTGCGCCGATGCCCCGGCGATCAAGCGCTCGGCCTCGAACCGATTGAAGCGACTGCATTCAGCAACTTACGCCAAGGGCGCTGCCGCCCTCACGCCTCATCGTCGAACTTGTGCCGCCGCCTCGGGCTCGACCCGCGCAATGCCATGCGCGGGTCAGCCATTCGCTTGACGCGTGCCTCGGCGCGTGCCGGGACCATGGCGCCGGGCGCCTCCCACGCCGCGGCCAGGGCCTCGTCTGTCAGTGCGATGAGCGGCGCCGAGAGACCGCGCCAGATCAGGGCGAGCATGCTCTTCCTCCCGTTGCGAACCGGCCGTCACCAGATCTTCCGGCCGTAATAGGCGTTCTCCGCCAGGAAGGCGCCATGGCGGGTGTCGCGGGTCGACTTCTGCTTGTCGAGCTTGGCGAACAGCTGGCGCGCGGTGTCGTAGGACCCGGAATTGTAGTGCGCCCAGGCGCGCACGACCTCGGAGCCGTAGCTGGTCGACCGCTTCGCCGCGAGGCCGTCGAGCAGCATGCGCGCCTCCTGGAACCGGCCGGCGTCGTGCAGCGCATAGGCTTCACGCTCGGTCGCCGACAGCCCGGGATCGCGCCGATCGCGTCCGCGGTCCTTCTGGGCGCGCCGCGTGACGGTGCTGTTCGCGGCGGGCTTGCCGTCGAGCCAGGTGAGCGAGGCGAACATCGGATTGTCGCGGTACTGCTTGGCGATCTTGCGCGCCGTCTCCACCTCGCCGAGCCGGTGCGCGGTCAGCGCGAGGCCGAGCGCCGCCTCCGGATTGGCGCCGTAGTCGAGCGACCGCGCGAAGTAGAGCTTGGCGTCCGCATCGGCGCTGCGGTTGAAATGGTACCAGCCGAGCGACTGCGCCCCGAGCGCGCTGCGCTCCTGCGCCACCGCCGTGGCAAGGACGGGCACCAGCGCCGGATCGACCGCGGCGGCGTTCGGACCCGTCAGTTCCGCGCTCACGGCCTCCACGAAGAGTTTCCGGATCTCCGGCGACCGCGTCAGGTTGTCCTTCGCGAGCGCCATCGCCTCCGCCGTCCGGCCGAGATTGCGCAGGACCAGCACCTGGCCCTCCACCGCCTTAGGATCGGATCCGCCGGCGGCGGCGATCTTGAAAAAGTCGAGCGCCTGTTCGTTCGACTTGCGGGCGTAATGGTACCAGCCGAGCAGCTGCGCGTCGGCGCCGCCGCCCTTCGCCCGCGCGAGGTTCTCCAGAAGCTTCAGGTCGCGCTCCGCCGGCGCGTCGGTCGCCGTGCCGGCGGCGAAGCGGCCGACCGCGCGGCGTACCAGGTCGAGCCGCACGGACTCGAACTCGCCCTTGCCGTCCGGCTTGCGCCGTCCCATCGCCAGGAGCGCGTCGATGTCGGGCGGGGAGAGATGCTGGGACGCCTTCTGCACCGTGGCGAGGCGCTCCTTCGGATCCTCGCACTGGCCGAGCACATAGCGATAGACGCCGACCGACTGCTCGTCGTCGCCGCTCTCCGCGAAGGCCTTGGCGACCCGCCACAGCACGTCCATCTCGCGGCAGACGAGCAGCCCCTCGGTCGTCTCGGCGATGCGCAGCACGCGTTCGGCGTCGCCCTCGTCGGACGCGGCGACGAGGTCGGCGCGGGCGAGCGCCCGGTCGAGCTTGCCCGCCAGGTCGAGCGAGGGCGCGTAGCCCGGATTTTCAGCCATCATCCGCTCGATCAGGTCCTTCGCGTCGGCGAAGCGGCCGGCGGCGAACAGGTCCCAGACCGGCTGCTCGTCCAGCATGACCGTGCCGACGAACAGCGTCTCGGGCGGCGTCCAGCCCGGATGCGCGGCACGCAGGCGCGCGATCTCGGCCATCACGCGGGTGCTGTCCCCGGTCGAGACGTAGTAACGCAGCGCGCTCTCGTCGACGCCCGGCTTCGGCGCCGCCTCGGCCTCCCGGGCGGCCGGCCTGGCGCGCTGCAGCCTGAGCGGCTGGCCGAGGCCGGCCGAGGGACGCGCGGGCGGCGCCGCCTCCTTGGTCGCGGCCGGCTTGCCGAGCACGAGGGCAGGGGGATTGATCGCGTCCGGTCCGGCCGCGACGGCGGGCGTGCAAAGGAGGCTGGTGCCCAACAGGAGGGATGCGCGGGTCAGAGACATTGCCAGGACCTTTCGTGAAAAAGGACGTCGGAAAGCAAGCCGAGCGTGGCCGGGTAATAGAGCCCGTCCCGTTGCGGCCGGGCGTCGGGGAGGGGATGCAGCGGCCGCACGAGCCGGTGCGCGGCCCGCAGCGCTTGGCGGTAGCCGCGCGAGGAGAGCGGTTCGACGGCGCCGCCGGTTTCGAGGTCGATCACCGCCGGCCCGGCGCCCTCGCGGGCCGCCGCGAGCGCCGGATAGGGGCGCAGGATCGCCGTGGGGGGGAACCGCATCATCGCGAGGTAGAGCGGGATCCGGATCGCGTTGTAGCCGAACACCCGCGGGAAGCCCTCGGCCGGCAGGGCCGCCTCGTCCTTCACCGCCAGCCATTCGGGCGGCAGGCCGGCCGGACCGAACCGCGACCGCTGAAGGAGCCGCAGGCCCGATCGCGTCAGGCCCGCCCAGTCCTGCTCCGGCGAGGCGGACGCCAGCCGCTCCAGCGCCGGAAACACCCAGTAGGACGGATTGACGACCGGGCCGTCGGGCCGGTCGCCGGCGCCGAAGCCGGCGACCGCCGGCATCAGCAGCCGCTCGCCGCGCAGCTCGATCGTCGCCTTCTCGAAGATCGCCCGGGCGAGATCGCGCGCCTCGGCGAGATGGCTCGGATCGCCCCAGCGGTCGTGCGCCTCGGCGAGCGCCCAGGCGATCAGGAGGTCGCCGTCGGTGGCGTTGTTGCCGTCGGCGACATGCGGTTCCGCCGGCGTCCAGCGCCAGGCGAAGAGGCCGTCCTCGCGCAGGCCGAGCTCGGCCCGGGTCCAGCCGAGGATCCGCCGGAAGGTCGCCTCGTCGCGGAACGCCGCCGCCAGGAGAAGGCCGTAGCCCTGGCCCTCGCTGTGCGAGACGCCGCCATTCGCATTGTCCACCACGCGCCCCTCGGCCGTCACGAAGCGCGCCCGGTAGAACTGCCAGGCCGGGTGGTCGGCGGCGAGCCGGCGGCAGGCCGCGCCGACGGGGGGCGCGACGGCGAACAGGAACTCTCCCCGCGCCGGAGCCGACCGGCCGGCACCCATGCCGGCCCCGAGCACGAGGGCGGCGAGCGCGAGCGCCAGTGCGATGAACCGGTTCATGTCGGCCGCCGCCTCAGCGCGAAGACCGTGAAGATGCCGAGAAGAGCGGAGCAGAAGAGGACGACCGTCAGGTAGGCGGTCGTGTTGCTCGACAGCCAGCCTGCCACGACGAGGCGGGCGTTGCCGGGCGACCGGTCGCCCGAAAGGCCGATCAGCTGACCGCCGAGGCTGCGGCGGAGGCTCGTCCCGTCCTTCGGGTCGAACGCGGCGGAGGCGCCGTCGAGCCGCTCCCAGGCGTCGCCCGCCACCGCGACGGCGAGCGCCGTCTTGAACGTGTCGGCGTCCTCCGCCGTGATGACGGTGGTCACGGCGGGCGAAGCCGGGCGGCCGGCGATCGTGTCCCACGCATAGGTCCAGGCCGTGCGGCCGGGCGGCGGCGACGCCGTCTGCATGGCGACGAGGGCGCCCGCCGGCACGCTCGCGTCGAAGCCGGCGGCGCCGGCGGTTTCGCTCCGAAACAGCCCCGTGGCGGCGTCCAGCATCCCGTCGAGCGCCGCGCCGAGGCCGGCGAGGTCGAGGTCGGACGGCGCGGGCACGGCCTTGCCGAGCGCATCGACCATCTGCAGCGTGTCGGCGGGCGCTATGCTTGCCACCCGGGTCGCGCCGGCCGCCGGGGCGGCGGGCGCGGCGGCCAGCCTGGACGGCGCGAGCGCCGAGGCGAGCACGGGGGCCTCCGCGGCCGGTCCGACGAAGATGGTGGAGGCGCCCTCGCGCGGCGCCGCCCCGAGCGCGATGCGGACCGGCGTCACGCTGCCGCGCAGCGCGACCGTGCGCACCACGAAGGTCGCCACGCCGTCGAGGTAGCGCCGGTCCGACGCCGACACCGTGAAGTCGAGCCCGCCGTCGCCGCCGTCGGGCGTGCCGAAGCCGAGCGTCGCGGCGAGGTTCGGCAGCGCGGTGGCATGCGCGAAGGCGGTGAAGCGCAGCGACGTCTCCGCGCCGACGAGCAGGCGCGCCGCGGACCGCGCCCGGTTCGGGTCGCACATCTGGTCGGCCGGGGCGAGCACGGTCGCCTCCAGGTCGATCGTGTTGGCGCCCGGCTTGAACCACGTATAGGGCAGCTTCAGCACCTTGCCGTGGAAACTGCCGCCGGCCGCCCGGTTGAGGCCGAGGCTGGAGACGACCCGGCCGTTGACGCGGACGACGAGCCCGTTCGCCGGCATGGCGCCCGCGCCGTAGCCGCCCTGGAGCGTCAGTTCGGCGCGTCCGTAGCCGGCGGCGTAGAAGTCCTGCGGCAGCACCGCGCGCAAGGTGGTGCGGAAGAGGCGGCCGTCGAAGCCGCCGGCGAGGCCGCCGAGCTCGCCGATCGCGTAGTCGCGGTCGGCCTCGACGCGGATGCCGTCCTGGGTCTGCAGGGCGCGGAGCCCGGCCGGGTGGCCCTTGCGCGGCGCGGCCGCGGCCTTGGCGAGTGCCGCCACGGCGGCGTCGAGCGCCTCGTCGTCGCGCTGCACCACATAGACGGTCGCACCGTCCGGCGTCCGCTCGACGGCGACGCCGGGGAGGCCGTCGATGAAGCCGTCGGCCGGGAGCGGCCGGTCGAGCGCCGCCATGGTGCCGACCACCACCTCGACCGCCGGTCCGGTCGTGTCAGGGCCGTTGAGCTCGGCCTGAGCACGGCCGGTGCCGGCGATGAGCGCGAGGCTCTGCAGCACGGAAAGGCCGCGCTCGATGCCCCGCGTGCCGGCCGCCTCGTCGTGCCGCATCCGGAACACGACCGGGGCGCCGGTGCCGGCGAGCGCCGCGAGGTCGGCGGCCCGACGCGGCTGGGCCTCGGCGGGGAGCACGAAGCCGGTCGCCGCCGGGTCGACGTCCGCCCAGAGCTCGTAGGTGCCCTCGACCGAGCAATCGACCCGGTGGCGCTGCGAGGCGATCAGGCGGACGGCGTTGAAGCCTTCCACCAGGAGACCCGGCGGCACCTTCAGCTGCGTCGCCACCGCCTTCTGCGCCATGCCGAGCGGCACCCGGCCGATCGGCGTGTCGTTGACGAGGACGGTGACCGACGAGGCTTCCGGCAGGTCGGAGACGGCGTTGACCAGCGAAAGCTGGAAGCCTTTCACGGCAACCGCTTCGCCGGCGGCGAGGTAGACCGGCCATTGCCGCACCGCCGTCTCGCCGGCGAGGCGGATGTCGTCGCCGGAGACCGGCAGCCGCCGCAGAACGGCCGGTTGCGCGTCAGGGCGGGCGATCGCCGCGGCAGAGGGGCGGCGCTGGCCGTTCGCCTGGTCCGCCGCCGCGATGCCGGTCGGGACGCTCAGACAGACCACGCCGAGCACGCCGAGCTTGCCATACCAAGTGTTCTTCATGACAGGACGCCTCTTTGAGGTTGTGTCTCAGTGTTCCTGGAGCGGGACGGCGACGGGCAGGACCGGTTGCGGCCGGGCAGCGGCCACGCCGCGGCGGAAGACGCCGAAATAGAGGCCGCGCAGCCCGTGGCGCGCGCCCCAGGCGATCATTTCGAGCGTCGCCGCGACGACGAAGCGGGCGGACTGGCGCCTCTTCCGGGCGGCCACGAGACCGCCGATCTCCGCATAGGCGAGCGCCGCGACGGCGCGGAAGCGCGAGGCGTCGAGCGATCCGAAGCGCGCGCCGATCTCCAGTCCGTCCGGCGTGAGCCGCGCGTTGCGCACCTGCACCGGGATCGTTTCCACCCCGTCGCCGAGCTTCAGCGTCAAGACGCCTTGGCCGCGCTTGGCGACCCGGGCGATCGTGGCGCCCGTCGCGTTGAGGCGGAGGCCGCCGATCGAGAGGTCGAGGATCGACACCGCCAGGCGCTGGCCGTCGAAGTCGAGCTCGGCCTTGGAGGCGGTGGCGAGCCTTTGCGTGCTGCGCCGCTCGCGCCGCTCGGAGACGACGCCGAGGCCGATGCAGGCGAGGACGAGGTTGAGCAGGTTCCAGGTGCCGACCAGCACGATCAGGTCGCGCAGCTCCGGCTCGTTCAGGTAGCGGTTCACCGAATAGCCGGCCGCCGCGGCGAGCAGCGCGAAGATCAGGTAGAACGGCCAGGCGATTTCCGAGAGGTGATCCTCGGCGAGCGTCTGGCCCTTGTTGGTGACGTTGAACTTCGGCGCCTTCGGGTCGACGATCACGCTCACGATGGCGCCGAGCAGAAACGGCGCCTGGACATATTCGTAGATCTCCGAGATCCAGGGCCAGCGGACGCGGCCGAACAGATAGTTCTGCATCATGATCGTCGCGATCATGTAGGTCATCGTGTAGGCGACGAACTCGCGGAAGCCGGCGTTGTAGATCTCGAGGTTGAAGAAGATGAAGAGGAGCGGGGAAAGGAGGAAGATGAAGCGCGGGATCGGAAACAGCCAGAACACGTTGCTCGACATGTAGCAGAGCCTCTGCGCGCCGGTCAGGCCCGGCGCCAGCAGGGGATTCTTCAGCAAGAAGATCTGCAGCATGCCGCGGCACCAGCGCGAGCGCTGTCCGATGAAGGACGCGAAGGTCTCGGGCTGCAGGCCGGAGATCATCGGCTTGTCCACGTAGACGCTGTCCCAGCCGCGCGCATGCAGTTCGAGCGCGGTCTCGCAATCCTCGGTGATCGAGAGGCCGGCGAAGCCGCCGGTCTCCTCCAGCGCCTCGCGGCGCAGCACCGCCGCCGAACCGCAGAAGAAGGTCGCGTTCCACTGGTCGAGACCCTTCTGGATGCTGGCGTAGAACATCTCGTTCTCGGACGGCATCCGGGCGTAGGTCGCGAGGTTCTTCTCCAGCGGGTCCGGGTTGATGAAGGTGTGCGGGGTCTGCACCAGGAAGAGGCGCTTGTTGTCCGCGAAGTAGCCGACCGTCTCCTGCAGGAAGTCGCGCGAGGGCACATGGTCGGCGTCGAACACGACGATGAGTTCGCCGGTCGAATGGGCGAGGCCGTTGTTGAGGTTGCCGGCCTTGGCGTGGAGGTTCTGCGCGCGCGTGTGGTAGACGACACCGAGATCGCGGCAGATCTGCTGCATGGTCTCGCGCCGGGCCTTCGCCTTCGCCGCGAGGCGCGGATCGTCCGCATGCACCTTCTCGTCCGTGCCGCCGTCGTCGAGCAGGTGCACGACGAGCTTGCCGGCCGGATAGTCGAGCGCCCGCGCGGCGGCGAGCGTCACCGCCACGATGTCCGGGCTCTCGTTGTAGGAGGGCACGAACACGTCGACCGTCGGGGCGTCTTGCGCGTCGAGCCGCCGGGCGGGCGGGCGATCCAGCGGCTTCGCGTTGACGAAGAGGCTGATCGCCAGCATCGCCATGCAGTAGAGCTCGGCGGCGAGCAGGATCACCGCCGGAATGAAGTCCTCCGGCTGGGCGATGGACGGAAGCGTGTCGGTCACGCGCCAGTAGGCGTAGCGTAATACGATGAAACTGCCGAGCGCCAGATAGATCTGGCGAATGATTCCGGCCCGCCCGAACAGGCCCAGGAGGAGCATCGCCACAAGGCAGCCGGCGGCGATGATGAATTGGCTTCTTGCATCCACAGGTTGGGCGACGAGCAGCAGCGCGCAAGCGGCCGCGACCGCCCAGAATGTTCTGGCGATGTGTTTCATGAGGAACACCAATCGGTTGGGGTCGATCGAAACGCGCGCCAGCGGATTGCGTCTCCACTCGCTACGGTTTCGATCTTCGATCTGGAACCCGAGGCAAGTTATAGGCGGGACCGCCGTCCGCGTGGATTCCCTAAAATTGTGCAGAGCCCGTAAACCAATGAGGTGGTTAACGGATTAAGTGGAATTTCAACATGAATAGCTTATTATTACTTGAGTTATCAATGTTTTGTCGAATTCTTCAAGGTTACATGACTAATTTTATTGGAATTGTAGTTGGATAGATCGAGGAATAAAAAATCGTTAACCAAATAATTTGTAAAAAGCTGTAGTTATGCTAGAAAGTATCATCACGGTTGCAATCGGGCTAGCCGGCGCGGACCTTGCTTCGAAACATCGCGTATTCTGCACTACTGCATGAGACGGCGCGACGGGCGGACCGGACGCGCGCGGCGCCCGCGGCGGAATCGCCATGCGCGGCGATGTATTCCTGCCACGCTTCAGCCGTGGGGGGTCGTGCCCCGAAAGCCCCTTGCACAGGAAGCAGGCAGCCGATGCCTCCGAGCCGCCGCGATCGCCGCCGTGCGTGGACGACCGTCCCTAGATCACGAACTGCTGGCCGATCTCGACGAGGCGGTTGCTCGGCACCCGGTAGAAGGCGGCGGCGTCGCTGGCGCTGCGGGCGAGCGCGAGGAAGATGTGGTCCTGCCAGAGCGGCATGCCGGAATGGCCCGAGGCACGGAAGCTGCGGCGGCTGACGAAGAAGGTGGTGCTCATCAGTTCGAGCTTCAGCCCGTTGCTCCGGCATGCCGCCAGCGTCTGCGCCACGCTCGGGTCCTCCATGTAGCCGAAGGTCATCTCCACGACGGTGAAGTCCGCGCTCACCTCGCGGATGACGATGCGCTTCTTCTCCGGCACGCGCGGCGTCGTGGCGGTGCGGATGGTCATGACGATGTTGCGCTTGTGCAGCACGTTGTTGTGCTTGAGGTTGTGCATCATCGCGGCCGGCGCGGTCTCCGGGTCGCTCGTCAGGAAGACGGCCGTGCCGGGCGCGCGGTAGGGCTTCGAGCGCTCCAGCATGCGCACCACGGCGGCGAGCGGAACGCTCTCCTTGCGCGACTTCTCGAACACGATGCGGGTGCCGCGCACCCAGGTCCACATGGCGGTGACGAGGCAGGTCGCGAAGATGAGCGGCAGCCAGGCGCCCTCGAAGATCTTGAGGAGATTGGCGGCGAGGAAGGTGACCTCGACCACCAGGAACGGCGCCACGATCGCCGCGGCGACCGCGAGCGAGCGATTCCAGACCTTCCACAGCACGAAGAAGGCGAGGCAGCTGGTGATCACCATGTCGCCGGTGACGGCGATGCCGTAGGCGGCGGCGAGGCTCGACGAGGTCTTGAACATAAGGACCAGCAGCAGCACGCCGGCGAGCAGCATCCAGTTGACGCGCGGCATGTAGATCTGCCCGGCCTGCGTCTCCGAGGTGTGGCGGATCTGCAGGCGCGGCAAGAGCCCGAGTTGCACCGCCTGGCGGGTCACCGAGAAGGCGCCCGAGATGACCGCCTGGCTGGCGATCACGGTCGCCACCGTCGCGAGCAGGACGATCGGCAGCAGCATCCAGGTCGGGAACAGCAGGAAGAACGGATTGTCGAGCGCTTCCGGATGCGCCAGCACGAGCGCGCCCTGGCCGAGATAGTTGAGCGCGAGGGCCGGGAACACCAGCGCGAACCAAGCGGCCTGGATGGGCTTCCTCCCGAAATGGCCCATGTCGGCATAAAGCGCCTCGGCGCCGGTGACGGCGAGGAACACCGAGCCGAGCACCACGAAGCCGACCAGGCCGTGGTTCAAGAGGAAGCTGACCGCATAGGCGGGGTTGAAGGCGAGCAGGATGCCCGGATCGTCGGAGACGTGATAGAGCCCGGCGACCGCCATGGTGACGAACCAGAGCGCCGTGATCGGGCCGAAGAACACCGCGACCGCGCCCGTGCCCCAGGGCTGCACCAGGAACAGCGCGGTGATGATCAGGAGCGTCGCGGGCAGGACATAGGGCTCGAACACCGGCGTGACGAGCTTCAGGCCTTCGACCGCCGACAGGACCGAGATCGCCGGCGTGATCACCGCGTCCGAATAAAACAGCGACGCGCCGAGCGCGGCCAGCACCATGATGAAGGTCGAGTTGCGCCCGACCACGCCCTGCACCAGCGCCAGCAGCGAGAGGATGCCGCCTTCGCCCTTGTTGTCGGCGCGCATCAGCATCAGCACATATTTCAGCGTGACGATGATCGTGACCGCCCAGAGCAACAGCGAGACGACGCCGAGCACCTCGTCGCGGGTGAGGCCGTCCTCCGCCGCATGGTGCAGTGCCTCGCGCAAGGCGTAGAGCGGGCTCGTGCCGATGTCGCCGTAGACGACGCCGATCGATCCGAGCGCCAGCGTCATGAGCGAGCCGTGCTCCGACCCCGCCTTGCCGTGGCGGTGCTGGGCGTGATGACCTTCGGTTGCGCCGCTCTCGGCAGCGGGGGTCGAGGCGGCGGGGACGGCGGGCGCGGGCACCGCGGCGCCCGGCGTCGTGGGAGCGGCGAGCGGCTCGTCCTGCGTGGTCATACCCGGCTCCCGGCTGTCCGCATCGCGCGATGCTACGCTCCATGCCAGACTGCGTCGCGGCGAAGTTCCAGTCCAGCTTGCGAACGGCGCCCGACCTAGAGACGGGGTCGGGGCCCCGGGGGGTCCCGTGCGCCCGCCCGCCGGCGAGGGTTGGGTGGAGCGAGGCGCAAACGTTTCGGCCGGAGCTTCGCCGCCCCGGCGGTGCCGGAGCGTTCGGCTCGAACGTGCTCATGAAACACCGATGTGACCGCAGCGTCACAGGTCTCGGCGATTCTGGCACTTGGACGCATATGCGTAAACACAAACGATGAGATTTCAGTAACCTTCGGGCACCGCCGGCCGAGATCGCAGCCCGCGCGGCAACGAGGGACAACGATGGTCGCGTGGCGCTCCGGCATTTTCTCCTTGGCTCTCGCGGTCCTGGCCATGGCCGCCGGTCCCGGCACGGCGCGCGGCGCCGACCTCACGCCGCCGGCCGTGCCCCCGTCCGTCCCCGTCGCGCCGCCGAGCGCCTGGACCTACAACTTCACCCCCTATGGCTGGATCTCCTGGCTCGACGGAAAGACCACCATCAAGGGTCGTGACTTCGATCTCTACGTCACGCCGAAGCAGCTGCTCGACAGCCTCGAGGCTGCCTGGTTCAGCTACATGGAGGCGCGCAACGGCCCGATCTCCGTGTTCGCCGACGTGGTCTACGCGAATCTGAGCGGGTCCGGCTCCGGCATCATCACCCGCCAGCCGAGGCCGAACGTGACGGCGACGCTCGGCGCCTCGGTCGGCGCGGGCCTGACCACCGCCACGATCGAGCTCGGCGGATCCTACGAACTGTTCCGCTCCGGCGGCCTCGGCCCCAACGGCGTGCCCACGGCCGGCGGCGTGTTCAGCCTCGAAGCGCTCGGCGGCGTGCGCTACTGGCGCCAGGCGACGGAGGCGACCGTCAAGCTGAAGGGCACGCTCAACATCGACGATCTCGTCATCCTGTCGCGCAAGCGCGTCCTCGTCGGCTCGGGCTCGGTCGACTGGGTGGATCCCTTCGTCGGCGCGCGCGCCTTCTGGGAGTTCATGCCCGGGCAGAAGCTGCAGCTGCGCGGCGATATCGGCGGCTTCGGCATCGGCAGTCAGTTGTCCTGGCAGGCGATGGCCACCTACAACGCCAATTTCGCCACGGTGAACGGCGTGAAGGTCGACGCCTATCTCGGTTTCCGCGCCCTGTCCGTCGACTACACGCAAGGGTCCGGCAACACCCGCTATCGCTACGACGCGGTCCAGTACGGCCCGGTCACCGGCGTCAGCATGCGCTTCTGACCTGCACGGCGCGCAAGCGCCTCGCCATCGGCCGGCCGCCCGGGCAGACCCGCCGGACGGCTTCGGCGATTCGTTCGAGCTTCTGCGGTCGCCACGCCACGCCGTCGAAAAATCGCCGTCACGTTGCGACCAAGATGGCCTCGCTTGCGTATTGATACCGAGGCGCTGCATTGAACCGCGCGCCGCTTGCACCACATGCTGGGGGCATTGGATAACATTCCACTGTCCAACCTGCAGTGACAGCGCTTATGCTCGCCGCACTCGGCTCTATGGAGATTGGCATGGCTTCGCTTTCGATTCCGAGCTTTCCTCGGCTCCGCGGACCGGCGGTTCTCGCCGGTGTTCTTCTCGCCGTCGGCCTGGTCGGCTCGGCATCTCCGGCGCGGGCGCAGAGCGCGGCGGCGGCGAGCACCGGCGTGTTCGACGGCTTCGGCGGCAACTGGACGGGCAGCGGCACGATCCAGCGATCGACCGGCGAGACGGAACGGCTGCGCTGCACCGCGAGCTACAAGGTCTCGAACGGCGGCAACGGCCTCGAGCAGCTGCTGCAGTGCTCCAGCGACAACTACAATTTCAATCTCAAGACCCAGGTCGCCTATGACGGCGGCTCGGTGACGGGCACCTGGCTGGAGACGACCCGCAACACCGAGGGCAAGATCATCGGCAAGGGGCAGCCGGGCGAGATCAAGGCGGCCGCGCAGAGCCCGCAATTTTCCGCCTCGATTTATTTACAGACCAAGGGGAATCGGCAGACTGTGAGCATCCGCTCGCCGGGCACCGAACTGACCAACGTGTCGATCACGCTGGCAAAGAAGGGCTGATGAGCTCGGGCGTCGTGCCCGCTTCGAGGGTCCGACCGACGGAGCCCGCTCTCTGGGGATGACGGTGTCCGAGGCCACTCTCGAAATCAGGACCACGGCCGACCGCCTGGATCTCGTCGCCGCCGGCTCCTGGACGGCGGCGAATGCCGAACGGCTCGAAACGCTCGTCGACGGCGCCGAGCGCCACAAGGGCGGCGCGCGCCGGGTCGACATCGCTGGCATCCAGGACCTCGACACCTTCGGCGCCTGGCTGGTGCAGCGCCTCGTACGCTCGTCCGGGACGGCGGCCACCGAGCTTGTCGGCGTGCGCGACCGCTACCGCAACCTGCTCGACCGGGTCGGCGAGACCAACCGCCGGCCCGCACCCGCCGCGCCGCCACCGCGGACGCTCGCCGGATGGGTCGCCGATGTCGGGCGCGGCGTCACCGGGCTCTGGCATGAATTCGCCGCGCTCCTCGCCATGTTCGGAGCGCTCGCGGTTGCCGTCGTGCGCGCGGTGTTGCAGCCGAGTCGCTTCCGGCTGACCTCCTTCGTGCACCATCTCGACCGCGTCGGCCTGCAGGCCGTGCCGATCATCGTGCTCGTCACCTTCCTGATCGGCGGCATCATCGCGCAGCAGGGCTTCTTCCATTTCCGCAAGTTCGGGGCGGACGACTATGTGGTCGACATGGTCGGCATCCTCGTGCTGCGCGAGATCGGCGTGCTCATCGTCGCGATCATGGTGGCCGGCCGGTCGGGCAGTTCCTACACCGCCGAGCTCGGCTCCATGAAGATGCGCGAGGAGATCGACGCGCTGACCACGATGGGGCGCGACCCGGTCGAGGTGCTGATCCTGCCGCGCGTCGCAGCCCTCGTCGTCGCGCTGCCAATCCTCGCCTTCATCGGCTCCATGTCCGCGCTCTATGGCGGCGGGCTGGTCGCCTGGGCCTATGGCGGCATGGACCAGCTCATCTACATCGCCCGTCTGCGCGAGGCCGTCTCGCTCACCCATTTCGAGGTGGGCATGATCAAGGCGCCGTTCATGGCGCTGGTGGTCGGCGCCGTCGCCTGCAGCGAGGGCATGCGCGTGAAGGGCAGCGCCGAATCGCTCGGCCTGCAGACGACCGTGTCGGTGGTGAAGTCGATTTTCCTCGTCATCGTGCTCGACGGCTTCTTCGCCATCTTTTTCGCCGCGATCGGGATGTGAGCATGGCCGACGCCTCCCTCGCCCCGAACCCCGAGCCGGCGCCCGCGATCGACGTCGACGGCCTCGTCGTCGGCTTCGGCGACCGGCTCGTCCTCGACGGGCTGTCGCTCAAGGTCCGGCGCGGCGAGATCCTCGGCGTGGTCGGCGCCTCGGGCGGCGGCAAGTCGGTCTTCCTGCGCACGCTGATCGGGCTCGTGCCGAAGCGCGCCGGCCGCGTCGTGCTGCTCGGCACCGACGTCGACACCGGCGGCGCCGCCGCCTTGCGCGCGCTGGAACGGCGCTGGGGCGTGCTGTTCCAGCAGGGCGCCCTGTTCTCCTCGCTCACCGTCATGCAGAACGTGCAGTTCCCCATGCGCGAATATCTCGCCATCAGCGACCGGCTGATGCGCGAGGTGGCGCTCGCCAAGCTCGAAATGGTCGGGCTCGGGCCGGCCGACGCCGACAAGCTCCCGTCCGAACTCTCCGGCGGCATGACCAAGCGCGTGGCGCTCGCCCGCGCGCTCGCCCTCGACCCGGAAATCGTCTTCCTCGACGAGCCGACCTCCGGCCTCGATCCGATCTCGGCCGGCGAATTCGACAAGCTGATCCGGACGCTGCAGACGACGCTCGGGGTCACCGTGTTCATGGTCACCCACGACCTCGACAGCCTACGCACGATCTGCGACCGCATCGCGGTCCTGTCGGAGGGGCGCATCGTCACGGTCGGGCCGCTCGACACCATGCTGGCGTCCGAGCATCCCTGGGTCAAAGCCTATTTCCGCGGCGAGCGGGCGCGCCTCCTGGTGCCGTCCGGCGCCGCGGCGATCTGAGTGAGGACGGATGGAAACGAACGCGCGCTACACGCTCATCGGCGGCTTCACCCTCGCCGTCATCGCCGCCTGCTTCGGCTTTGTCCTGTGGCTGCACACGACCGGCGGCGTCGGCGCCGAGACGGTCTACCGGCTCCGCTTCGCGGGCTCGGTCGCCGGCCTCCGGCCGGGCTCCACGGTGCAGTTCAACGGCATCCGCGTCGGCGAGGTGAAGGACGTCCGCATCGGCGCCGAGGGCGCCCAGCGCGTCGAGGCGCTGATCGGGGTGGCGCGCGGCACGCCGATCACGGCCGACACCGGCGTGATGGTGGAATCCCAGGGCCTGGTCGGGTCGCCGGTCGTGCTGCTCGTCGGCGGGAGCGGGCCGACGCTGCCTTCGCCGGGACCGGACGGCCGGATCGCCACGCTCGAGGTCGGCGCCAGCGGCAGCGAGACCTTGAGTTCGTCGGCGCTCGGCGTGCTCCGCCGCATGGACAAGATCCTCGCCGAGAACGCCGACCCCTTCAACAACATCCTGGTCAAGCTCAGCACCTTCTCGGACGCGCTCGCGCGCAATTCCGGGCGCATCGACTCGATCGTCGAGGGGCTCGATCGCACGCTCGGCGGCGGCAAGGACGCCAAGCCCGCGATCGTCTACGACCTTGCCGCGCCGAAGAGCTTCCCCGCCTTGAAGAACGTCCCGACGGGCCGGCTCGCGGTGCTCGATCCCTCCGCTCTGGTCGTGTTCGACACCCAGAAGGTGCTGGTCAGCCCCGGGCCGGGCCAGCGCTCGGTCATGTCCGATGCGCAATGGTCCGACAGCCTGCCGAAGCTCCTGCAGACGAAGACGATTGAGAGCTTCGAGAATGCCGGCTATCTCGGCCATGTGGGACGCGGCAGCGATCCGGCGCCGGCCGACCAGCAGCTGCAGCTCGACATCCGCAACTTCCAGGTCGAGCCGGGCGCCAGCCCCAAGGCGGTGATCGAGCTCGTCGCCAAGGTGCAGGGCGCCGACGGCCAGACCGTCGCCGCCAAGGTGTTCAAGGCCGAGGCGCCGATCAGCGCGATCGAGCCCATGGCCGCCGCGCAGGGCCTCAGCACGGCCTTCGCCACGCTCGCCGCCGACCTCGTGCCCTGGGCGAACGAAGCCTCCGCGCAGCCCTGAGCAGGGGCGCCGGGACCACGGGAGACGCGCCATGACGGAAAACGGCCGGAGCCCGGGGCGGGCGCCGGCCGATCTTTTTAGCCGCCTGACTTCGCCGGCTATGGTTCAGCTCCAGGTCCGGTCCCAGGAGAACTCGTCGTCCCAGGCGTCCGTCGGCTCCCAGACATCCTTGATGCCGGGCTGCAGATGGGCGCGCAGCACCTCGTCGTTGAGGTCGTCGATGCCGAGGCCCGGCTTGTCCGGCACCTCGATGAAGCCGTCCTTCACGATCGGGCCGGGCATGCCGACCGCGATGTCGTCCCACCACGGCACGTCGACGGAATGCTGCTCGAGGGCCAGGAAGTTCTCCGTCGCGACCGCCACATGCGCCGCCGCCATGGCGGCGATCGGGCTCTCCGCCATGTGGATCGCCATGGCGACGCCGTGGTCCTGCGCCATGTCGCCGATCTTCTTCGTCTCCAGGATGCCGCCGCTGGTCAGGAGATCGGGATGGATCACCGCGAGGCCTGTCTTCAGGAGGGGCATGAAGTCCTCCTTCAGATAGATGTCCTCGCCCGTGCAGATCGGCACCGCCGTGCTCTTCGCGAGCGTCTCGTACTGTGCCGTGTACTGCCAGGGCAGCACGTCCTCGAGCCAGGCCGGATTGTACTTCTCGATGCGGCGGGCGAGGCGGATGCCGTCCTGCAGCGAGATGTGGCCGAGATGGTCGAGCGCGAGCGGCACCTCGTAGCCGATCACCGCGCGCACCTCCGCGAGATAGCGCTCGAGCAGGTCGAGGCCCTTGTCGGTGAAGTGGAGGCCGGTGAAGGGGTGCCGCACATTGTGAACGTCGTAGAGGGCGTTGGCGGCGCGCCGCTCGTCGAGCGTCTTCGGATAGCTGCGGCGCGGATGCTTGCGGAACTTGTCGAGTTCGCCGCTCGGCGCGTTCACCGTGCCGGGCTCGTGCATGATCTGGGCGAGGCCGAGATCCATCTTGAGGAAAGTGTAGCCGAGCGCCATGCGTTCCTTCAGGCGCTTGCCGGTCTCCGTGCCGCTCGGCTTCTCCGCGTCGGTGTCGCAATACATGCGGACCTTGTCGCGGAACTTGCCTCCGAGCATCTGGTAGATCGGCACGCCATAGGCCTTGCCGGCGATGTCCCAGAGCGCGATCTCGACCGCCGAGACGCCGCCGCCCTGGCGCCCGTGGCCGCCGAACTGCTTGATGCGGCGGAAGAGCCGGTCGACGTCGCAAGGGTTCTCGCCGAGGAGCCGGCTCTTCAGCATCAGCGCGAAGGACTTGCTGCCGTTGTCGCGCACCTCTCCGAGGCCGACGATCCCCTGGTTGGTGGTGATCTTCAGGAGCGAGGAGGTGAACGGCGCCCCCACGATGTCAGCGAAGCGGATGTCGGTGATGCGGAGCTCGGACGGCCTCGAATGGGTGTTGACCCGATCGAGGGCCTGCTCGGGGTTCTGCATGGATGTTTCCTCGGATGCTCTTGTTGTCGGCGGCGCATATTCCGGCGCCGAGACGGGCGCGGCAAGGCCGAATTCCGTGTGCCGCGGCTTGATTGGCTGAGTTGCACGGGCCGCGCCGCCGCGATCGGCTTGCGCGGCGCGCCGGTCCGGCGCAAGCATCGCCCCATGAACGACTTGGCCGAACCCGCCGGGGCGCCGCATGGCGGCCTCATCCCGGTCGATGCCCGCCGGCAGCCGATGCATGCGCGCATTCTCGACGAGCTGCGCGGTGCGATCCGCGCGGGCGCGTTCGGCGTCGGCGAGCCGCTGCCGTCCGAGCAGGACCTCGGCGCGCGCTTCGCGGCGAGCCGCATCACCGTCCGCCATGCGCTGCAGCAGCTGCAGGCGGAGGGCTATGTGCGCAAGCAGCACGGGCGGCGCACCGTCGTGGTGTCGCGCGAGCCGCGCCGCCCGGTCTGGCAGATGGAGACGGTCGAGGACCTGATCGCCTCGGCGGGCGGCGCGAGCCTCGATATCCTCGCCTACCGCAAGGTGGTCGCCGCCGACGCGGCCGAGGCGCTCGGCCTCGAGCCGGACGCGCCGCTCTACAGCCTGCAGAGCCTCCTGAAGCGCGACGGGACGCCCTATGCCCGCTCGCTGATCTACTTCCCCGAAGCGATCGGCAGCCGCCTGCGCCTCGCCGACTTCGACGACGTGATCGTCTTCCGCGTGCTGCAACGCCATTTCGGCATCGAGCTCGCCGACGTGACCATGACCGTGCGCGCAGCCCGCGCCGAGCCCGAGGACATGCGCCTGCTCGGCTGCAAGCGCGGCGATCCCATGCTGCTGACCCAGCTCGTCTACCGGCCCGACCCCGCCGCCGCGCCGGTGGAGGCGGCGTTCACCCGCTTTCCCGCCGAGACCTATTCGCTCAGCTACTCCCTGACCGGGCATCAGCCGCGGACTTGACCTTTGTTTTGTCAGCTTGGGCCGGTCCTTTTCGTTCGGATCTTCCGATCCGAACGGGACAGGCCCTTGCGTCGCTTCGCAGTGCGGCGACGATCCCGGCTTGACAGCGGCGGGCAACCGGCCAAACCTGTTATAACAAGTTGGCGAGAGTCTCCCGACAGAGGAGTCGTGGCCGACAGGGAAAACGCCGGGAGGAAGCCATGCGGGTCGATCTCGCGGGCCGTATCGCCTTGGTCACGGGCTCTGCCCAGGGCATCGGCCGCGCCACCGCCGATCTCTTCGTCGAGAACGGCGCCACCGTCGTCTACAGCGACCGCTCCCCGCAACGGCCCGCCGATCTCGACGGGCGCCACCCTTACGTGCCTATCGACGTTTCCGACGAGGAGGCGATCCTCGCCGGCGTGGAGCGCGTGGGCGCCGAGGTCGGGCCGATCGACATCCTCGTCAACAACGCCGGCATCGGGGTCAACGCCGAGCAGCGGAAGCCCGTCGACGAATTCCCCGTCGACGCCTGGCACAAGCTGATCGCGATCGACCTGACCGGCGTCTTCCTGATGAGCCGCGCCGTCGTGCCCCACATGAAGGGGAAGGGCGGCGGCCGCATCGTCAACATCGCCTCGGTGCTCGGCCTCGTGCCGATGCGCCTCCAAAGCTCCTACGTGGCCGCCAAGGCGGGCGTGGTGAACCTCACCCGCTCCATGGCGCTGGAGCTCGCCCAGCACAACATCCTCGTCAACGGCGTCGCGCCCGGCTCGACGGCGACCGAGGCGTGGAAGACCTGGATCCATTCCGGCGACAGCGCCGCGCAGGACGCCCATGCGCGACTCATGTCGCATATCCCGCTTGCCCGGCCGGCCACCACGCGCGACATCGCGAACGGGGTCCTGTTCCTGGTGGCGCCGGAAAGTTCCTATGTGACGGGTCACATCCTGGCGGTCGACGGCGGCTGGACCGCCGGCTTCGCGCGCGACTTCTGAGGGACGCCCATGCCCCGCGCCGCCGCCCTCGACCTCGCCGACGCCCGCCCGGGCGCCAACCGGATGCCCCTGCCGGACGGCCTCGACGCCGCGGCCATGTTGAAGCTCTACCGCGAGATGGTGCTGCTCCGGCGCTTCGAACTCGCCGCGCAGGTCGCCTGCCGGTCCGGCGAGACGCCCGGCTTCCTGCATCTCTATATCGGCCAGGAGGCGACCGCGGTCGGCATCTGCGCCCATCTGCGCCTCTCCGACTGGGTCACCTCCACCCATCGCGGCCACGGCCACGCGCTCGCCAAGGGCATGAGCGCGAATGTGCTGATGGCCGAGCTCTACGGCAAGCGCGACGGCTGCTGCGGCGGGCGCGGCGGCACGATGCATCTCTACGACCGGGCGACCGGCCTCTTCGGCACCAACGGCCTCGTCGGCGGCGGCATTCCCTCGGCGGTCGGCGCGGCCATCTCGGCGCGCTTCCGCGGCACGGACGGCATGGCGGCGGCCTTCTTCGGCGACGGCGCGACCAACCACGCCGCCTTCCACGAGGGCCTGAACTTCGCCGGCGCGCGCAATGCCCCGGTCGTGTTCGTGTGCGAGAACAACCTCTACGCCACGGCGACCCCGCTCGCCAACATCACGCGCAACCCGGAGATCGCCACCCGCGCCGCCGCCTACGGCATTCCGGGCGTCGCGGTCGACGGCAACGACGTGATCGCGGTCTGGCAGGCGATGCGCGAGGCGACCGAGCGCGCCCGCTCCGGCGGCGGCCCGACGCTCATCGAATCGAAGACCTACCGCACGGTCGGCCATCACGAAGGCGACCCGGTGGTCGGCTCCTACCGAACTCAAGGAGAGATCGACGCCTGGGCGGCGCGCTGCCCGGTCGCCACCTTTCGGAAGCGCCTGGTCGAGGACTATGCGGTCGTCACCATGCAGGAGATCGAGGCCGTGGAGGCCGAGATCGACCGCATCGTCGGCGACAGCGTCGCCTTCGCGCGCCGCTCGCCCGAGCCGGACCCGGCGACCGCGGGCCTGCATGTCTATGCCGATCCGGTCAACCCGATCGACGCCTTCGCGCCGACCCCCGACGGCACCGCGGCGATCGAGACCGGCTGGCTCGACGCGGTGCGCGACGGCATCGCCGAGGAGATGCGCCGCAACCCCAACGTCCTCTATTTCGGCGAGGGCACGGGCGAGCGCGGCGGTACCTTCGCGCACACAAAGAACCTCTACGCCGAATTCGGGCCGGAGCGGCTGGTCGACACGCCGATCTCCGAGCTCGGCTTCACCGGCGCGGCGCTCGGCGCGGCGGCGACGGGCGTGCGCTGCATCGCCGACCTGATGTTCGCCGACTTCCTGTTCGAGGCCGGCGGCCAGATCGCGCTGCAGGCGGCGAAGCTCCGCTACATGTCGAACGGCCAGATGTCCGCCCCGATGGTGATCCGCGTCGGCGCCGGCGCGGTGCGCGCGGCCGGCCCGCATCATTCCGGCACCTACCATCCGGTCTGGGCGCACATCCCCGGCCTCGTCGTCTGCCTGCCCGCGACGCCGGCGGACGCCAAGGGGCTGATGAAGACCGCGCTCCGCGCCGGCGACCCCGTGCTCATGCTGGAGACGAAGGCGCTCTTCGCCAGCAAGGGCCCGGTGCCCGACGGCGACCATCTGGTGCCGTTCGGCGTCGCCCGCATCGCCCGGTCCGGCACGGACCTCACCATCGCGGCGGCCGGGCAGCTTGTGCATCGCGCGCTCGAGGCGGCCGAGATCCTGGCCGGGGAGGGGATCGAGGCGGAGGTGATCGACCTGCGCACGATCCAGCCGCTCGACGTGGAGACGGTGGCGGCGAGCGTTCGCAAGACGCATCGCCTGCTCGTGGTGGACGAGGCCTATGCGCTCTACGGGCTCGGCGCCGAACTCGGCCAGGCCATGCACGAGCTCGCCTTCGACGAGCTCGACGCGCCGGTCGCGCGCCTGCACACGCGGCCCATGTCGCATCCCTTCGCGCCCGCGCTCGAACGCGCCATGCTGGTCGACACCAATGCGGTCGCCGCCGCCGCGCGCGATCTCCTCGCCGGCGTCGCCCGCCCGTCCGAGCGCCTCGCCGCCGGCGGGATCGGCCGCTCCGCCGCCGGCGCCCGTCCGCCCGAGGCCCCGGCGGCACCGGCGCCGAAGCCCGCCACCGCCGCGCCCGCTCCAGCTCCCGCGCCGAAGGCCGCCGACATCCCGGACGGAGAACCCGTGAAGATGCCGTTCGGCGACCTGACCGTGAGCGAGGGAAAGCTCGTGCGCTGGGTGAAGGACATCGGCGAAGCGGTTCGAAAGGGCGAGCTCGTCGCCGAGATCGAGACCGACAAGGCGGTCGTGGAGATCGAGGCGCCGGCCGACGGCCGCCTCGCCGCCCGGCTCTACGATGTCGGCGCCGTCATCCAGATGGGCGCCACCATCGCCGTGATCGGGCGGAAGTGAGGGGGACGCCATGGACATCCTGCTCGCCCGCTATTTCTTCCAGGACACCGACATCGAGCGCGCCACCGCTGGCCCCGACGCGCGCCTGACCGTGTTCCGCAACGATCCCTACGAGCCGGTCACCGCCGAAGCCGCTGCGGCGGCCGAGGCGGTGGTGCTCTACGCGGCTTCAGGCCTGCTCGGCCGCGAACCCGCCGAGTTCCCGCGCTGCCGCATCGTGGTGCGCGTCGGCGTCGGCTTCGACACGGTCGACCTGGAAGGCTTCGGCCGGCGCGGCGTCCCGGTCTCGAACGTGCCCGACTACGGCACGTCGGAAGTGGCCGACCATGCGCTCGCGCTGATGCTCTCGTTCAAGCGCGGCCTCGTCACCTATCACGAGCTGCTCCGGCGCGAAGGCGCGGCCGGCTGGCAATTCGGCGCGGCACCTGTGGTGCGCCGCGTGCGCGGCAGCGTGTTCGGCGTGGTCGGCATGGGCCGCATCGGCACCGCGGCGGCGCTCCGGGCGCGCGGCTTCGGCATGGAGATCGCCTTCTACGATCCTTACGTGCCGACCGGCCTTGAGATCGCGCTCGGCGCCCGCCGCGTCGGCTCGCTCGCCGAACTGATGGCGACCTCCGACGTGGTCAGCCTGCACGCGCCCTCGACGCCCGAGACGGTCAACATGATCGACGCGGCCGCGCTCTCCCACGCCAAGCCCGGCCTCGTCCTCGTCAACACAGCCCGCGGGACCCTCGTCGACCTCGACGCGCTCCTCGCCGCGCTGAAGGACGGCCGCGTCGCCGCCGCCGGACTCGACGTGCTGCCGGTCGAGCCGTTCGACACGAGCCACCCGCTCGTCCGCGCCTGGCTCGACCGCGAGCCCTGGCTCGACGGGCGGCTCACCTTCTCGCCGCACGCGGCGTTCCACAGCCCGGAGGGGCAGGTCGATCTCCGCCGCAAGGCGATCGAGACGGCGGTCACGCGGCTGAAGACCGGCAAGGTCCTCAATTGCGTGAACCGGGAATTCCTTGTGGGACAGTCCTGAGACGCGGCGAAGCGGAAAGGCGGCGATGGGCTACACCTTCCATTTCGAGACCGTACTCCTCGACTGGGACCGCTTCCTGGCCGGCGCCCGGCTGACCATCATCCTGTCTGGTCTCGCCATGCTCTTCGGCCTCGCCATCGGCGTCACTTGCGCGCTGATCCGCAGCTATGGCCGGGCGCCCTTCGCCTGGGCGGTCGCGGCCTATGTCGAGTTCATCCGCAACACGCCGTTCCTGATCCAGCTCTTCTTCGTGTTCTTCGCGCTTCCCTCGTTCGGCCTGCGCCTCTCGCCCAACACCGCCGCGCTCGTCGCCATGACGATCAATCTCGGCGCCTATTCGACCGAGATCGCGCGCGCGGGCATCGAATCCGTGCCGCACGGCCAGATCGAGGCGGGGCGGGCGCTCGGCCTCAGGCGCTGGCAGATCGTCCGCTTCATCATCCTGCTGCCGGCCCTGAAGGCGGTCTATCCGGCGCTCTGCAGCCAGTTCATCCTCACCCTGCTCGGCTCCAGCGTGGTCTCCGCCATCGCCGCGGAGGATCTCTCCGGCGTCGCCAACGATCTCAATTCGCGGAGCTTCCGTTCCTTCGAGATTTACACGATCGTGGCGGTCCTCTACATCGCCATGGCGTTTGCATTCCGCGGCGTGTTCGCGCTCGCCTATCGCCACGTCTTCGCGCGCTGGAGCACCTGAGCCCATGCTGCGCGACTTCGGCTTCAACGAGGTGGTCTATCTCCTGATGGCGGCGCGCTGGACGCTCGCGCTCGCCGGCGTCGCCTTCGTGGGCGGCGGCCTCGTCGGGCTCGTCCTCGCGGTTGCCCGCGTGGCGCCGTGGAAGCCGCTCCGCCTCGCCGCCTCGGCCTGGATCCAGCTGGTGCAGGCGACGCCCATGCTGATGCTCCTGATGCTCCTCTATTTCGGGCTCAACGTGTTCGGCATCCGTATCGACGCCTGGACCGCCGCCTCGATCGCCTTCACGGTCTCGACCGGCGCCTTTTTCGGCGAGATCTGGCGCGGCTCGATCGAGTCCGTCCCGCACGGCCAGTGGGAGGCGGCGAGGGCGCTCGCGCTCGACTTCCGCCGCACGCTCGCGCTCGTGATCATCCCGCAGGCGATCCGCATCGCCCTGCCGCCGACGGTCGGCTACATGGTGCAGGTGATCAAGGGCACCTCGCTCGCCGCCCTGATCGGCTTCACCGAGCTCGCCCGCGCGGGCCAGCAGATGAACACGATCACGTTCCAGCCGGTCGAGGTGTTCGGCACGGTGGCGCTCATCTATTTCGCGATCTGTTTCCCGCTCTCGATGCTCGCCCGGCATCTGGAGCGCAATCTCCATGGCGGCGCCCTGCGCGTGCAGGCGCTGTGACCCTGGCGGCAAGAAGGCCGGACCGCCGGCCCGAGCAAAAAGTGCGGCGTCGAAGCGCCGTCGAAGCACTGGAGGAAACCACAATGGCAATTGCATCGAGATTGCGCGTCACCCTGGCGGCGTTCGCGGCCCTCGCGATCGTCGCCTTCGGCACATCCGGCGCCTCGGCCCAGACGCCGGACGAGATCATCAAGCGCGGCAAGGTGGTGATCGCCATCGACACGACCGTGCCGCCCTACGGCATGCTGGACGCGCAGAACCAGCCGGCCGGCATCGACGTGGACGTCGCCAATGCGATCGGCAAGCAGCTCAAGGTTCCGGTCGAGTTCGTCACCGTGAACTCGCCCGGCCGCATCCCGGCGCTGCTCTCCAACCGGGTCGACATGGTCGTGGCGATCTTCTCGATCACGCCGGAGCGCGCGCTGCAGGTCACCTTCTCGATCCCCTATGCCGGCCAGTCGGCGGTGCTGATCGCCCCGAAGTCGACCGCCATCAAGGGACCGGACGACCTGAAGAACCTCAAGGTCGGCGTCACCCGCGGCGCGCTCGAGGACGGCGCGCTCACCGCCATGACCGTGCCCGGCATGCAGATCCTGCGCTTCGACGACGGTCCTTCGACCGTGCAGGCCATGCTGTCCGGCCAGATCGACGCCATGGGCGGCGGCGACTACGGCGAGATCTATCTGCGCAAGGGCTCCAAGGGCGAGGAATACGAGCAGAAGTTCCCGCTCCGCGCCGCCCATTTCGGCATCGGCATCCGCCGCGGCAATCCGGAGTTGCTGCAGTGGTTGAACACCTTCGTGTATTCGATCAAGAACACCGGCGAACTCGACGCCATCTCGCGCAAACACCGCAACGGGACGCCGATGATCCCGCTGCCGGTGTTCTGACCGCCTGACGGTGGGCGCTTCGATATAAGTCGGGAGGCTGCCTCGAACGCGGCGGCCTCCCTTCGCCCCGGCGACATCAGCGCGCCGGCGCCGCCGGGAAACGAAAGGCGGCGCGGGCGCCTTCCGGGCGCGGCTCGTGGCCGCTATGGCGCGGATCACCGTGGTGCGGCGCCGCCGTGTCGCAGGCGCACAGCACCGCACCGGATTGACGACCCCGGCCGGCCGAGGCAAAGGTCGGCGCATGACGGCGGGGTTCCGGACGACGACGGCGCGGATCTGGTTCGTGGCGCTCTATGCGCTCGCGACCATCGCGCTCGGCTTCGCGCACCGCCCCTCCGCACCGGCGCCGACGGCCGCCGCCGTGCTGGCCGCCGCGCAGGCGCTGCCGGGCGGCCTCGTCGCGAGCCTGTGCGTCACCGACGACGGCACGTCGGACCACCGGTCCGCGGCCTATGGCTGCGACGCCTGCCGCATCGCCGACGCGCCCGGCATCGACATGCCGGCATCCTGCCTGCCGATCCCGCCCGCCGGGCGGCAAGCCGCCGCGCGCGTCGCCGACGCGCATCCGCCGGCCGCGGCCTCGCTCTACCGGCCGGTTTCGCGCGGACCCCCGACCGCGGCCTGAGCGGCGGCAGCCCCGATCGATCGTGAGCGGCTCCGTCAACGGGGCAGGGCGATCGCTTCGGCTCGGGGGATCCCGCCGTCTTGCGCGCCGAACCGCCACGGGCGCCGGCGCAGCCAGTTTCTCATCATCATCCTCACATTCTTCAGGTCCTCCGCGCGCCATCCGCCGCCGCGAGGTCCGACAGGAGCTCGTTCCATGTCGCATTCGATGAACGCCGCCCGCGCTGCGCTGGCGCTTGCCATGCTCGTCGCCACGCCCGTCGCCGCCGACGCCCATGCCACGCTCGAGGTTCAGCAGGCGAAGGTCGGCCAGACCTACAAGGCCGTGCTGCGCGTGCCGCACGGCTGCGCCGGTGCTGCAACGCTCAAGGTCCGCGTCCGAATCCCCGAGGGTTTCTATGCCGTCAAGCCGATGCCGAAGGCGGGCTGGACGCTGGAGACGGTGAAGGGTCGCTACGCCAAGTCCTATGACAACTTCGGGACCGCCGTCGCCGAAGGCGTCGTGGAGATCGTCTGGACCGGCTCGCTGCCCGACGAGCACTATGACGAATTCGTCTTCCGCGGCACGCTCGCGAAGGACCTCGAGGCGGGCCGGACGCTTTACTTCCCCGCCGTGCAGGAATGCGCCGATGCCGCCGAACGCTGGATCGAGATCCCGGCCGCCGGCCAGTCCGAGCAGGACCTGAAGTTCCCGGCGCCGAGCCTGAAGCTCCTGCCGGCCGGTAACTGAAGGCCGGCGCCTCCGACCGCGCGCCAAAGGCGGCCGCCCGACCAGGCGGCCGCGTCTCCCCGTCAACCGGATCCGGCCATGTCGCGCTTCGCCGCTCTCCTCCTCGGTCTCCTCCTGGTGCTCGCCGTGGCGACCGGGCGGGCGGAGGCGCATGCGCAACTCGTCGCGAGCGAGCCCGCCGAGGCGGCGATGGCGGCCGCCATGCCGGCCGAGCTGCGGCTCGTCTTCAACGAGCCGGTCGCCGTCACCCGCCTCGCCCTCGTGGCGCCCTCCGGCGCCGTCCTAGCCCTCGAGGCGCACGTCACCGGCGCGACCGTCACCGCCGCGCCGCCAGCGGACGCGGCGACGGGTACCTATGTGCTGAGCTACCGGGTCGTTTCCGCCGACGGGCATCCGGTCGGCGGCACCGTCGTCTTCGCGGTCGGCCGCGCGACCGCGACCGGCGCCGCGGCGGAGGCTGAGGGCGGGGCGGGGGCCCTCGCGGTCCTGATCGTCGCCGTCCGCGCCCTGCTGATCGTATCCGCCGCGCTCGGCGTCGGGGCCGCGCTGTTCCTCGCCTTCGCGCGGCCCGACGACGGCGCCGACACCGGTTTCACGTGGTTGCCCGTCGCGGCCAGCAAGGCGTTGATGGGGCTGGCGCCGGTCGCGCTCGCGCTGCAGGGCGCCGATGCGCTCGGGACGGGCGTCGCCGGCGCCGCGAGCCTTGCGGCCCTCGCGGCGGGCGCGGCGACGAGCTTCGCCGCGTCGGCGCTGCTGTTCGCCGCCGCCGGCCTCGCCGCCCTGCTCGCGCTGAAACGCCCGGCAGGCGCCGCCGCGCGCGCCCTGGCTTGCCTCGCGGTCCTGCTGGCCGCCGCCGCGTTCGGCGCGAGCGGGCATGCGTCGACCGCACCGCCGCGGCCCGCCATGGCCTTCGCGGTCGCCATCCATGCCGGGCTCGCTCTTCTGTGGATCGGCTCGCTGTGGCCGCTCGTCCGCCTTCTCGGCCGCGAGGCGCCGGACGCGCTCGCGATCCTCAAGGGCTTTTCGACGGTGGCAATGACCGGGGTCGGCGCCCTCCTGCTCACGGGCTCGCTCCTGGCGGTGGTCCAGGTCGGGCAGTCCGAGGCGCTCGCCGGCACGACCTATGGGCGGATCCTGCTCCTGAAGCTCGGCCTCGTCGCCGTGCTCCTGTCGCTCGCGTTGTTGCATCGGACCGTGATGACGCCGGCGCTCGAACGCGGCGAAGCGACGGCAGGGGACAAGCTTCGGCGATCGATCCGGCTCGAACTCGGCGTCGGCCTGGTGCTGCTCGCCCTCGTCGCCGGCTGGCGCCTCACGCCCCCGCCGCGCGCCCTGCAGGCGGCGGCATCGACGCCCGTCAGGCTGCACCTGCACGGCGAGGCGGGGATGGCGGACGTGCAGCTGGAGCCGGGGCGCGTCGGCGAAAACCGCGCGGCGATCTTCCTGCAGACCCCGAATTTCGAGGCCTTGCCGGCGCACGCCGTGACGCTCGTCCTGCAGCCGGCCGCAAGGGAGGTGGAGGCGATCGAACGCAAGGCCGTCCCCGTGCCGGAGGGCGGCTGGCAGGCCGATCGGCTGCCGCTCGCGATCGCGGGACGCTGGACCTTGCGTGTCGAGATCCTGATCGACGACTTCACCAGGACGACAATCGCGGGCGAGATCGACCTCCGCCCGTGAGCGGCCGCGGCCGATACCCACCCCTGAACGGCGCCCTGCGGGGCGACGGCCCGCCATCCGGACCGTCGCCTGCGCCCGGCCTCGCGGTCAGTTCTCGGACCTGACCATCTCCGCCCATTTGCGGCCGAGCGCCGTCAGCCGCAGCCTCCCGTCGGACTGTTCGGCGAGACCCATGCGGATCAGCTTGTCGGCGTCGGCCGCGCCCGCGTCGCCGCGGCCGCCGAAGCTCGACAGCGTCCTCAGGGTCTTCACGGTGGTGATCGTAGTGGGTGTCGGCATGGCCCCCTCCCTTGGCTACGAAGCAAAGGTTAACACGGCCACAGGGTGCGGCAAGTCAAATCAAGAAGGGCAAACGCGAAAACTTAATAATTGCAACAATTCGGGTGGATATGGAGTAATATCAAGTCGGATCTGCCGCAAATCCAGCGCCATGACGGCGAAATTGCGGCGGACGGGGCGTCGACCGACTTGCCGCGCCACGTCCTCTTGTCGCGAAACCGATCCGGCGGACGGCGTCACACCTTCTCGACGGCCGGGATCTTCCAGGTCCCGTCGAGGATCGACGGCGCCGTCTCGTTCGGCCAGTAGAGGCGCAGCATCAGCACGAACTTGCCGCTCGGCGCCGGCAGCCAATTGGATTCCTTGTCCGGCCCGGGCGAGGCGTGCTGCAGGTAGAGATCGACCGAACCATCCGCATTCGCCTTGAGCGGCTGGCGCTGGCTGATCGAGTAGCGGTTGAGCGGATTGGCGGTGAAGAAGAAGTTCGCGTCGTACATCGTGAGCGACCAGAACCCTTCCACCGGCGGCAGCTGCCCCTTCGGGAAGCGCATGACATAGGTGTTGGCGCCGTCATAGGCGCGGCCCTGGGAGTCCTTCTCGGAGGTCGGATAGACCGCGTCCTGCGGCCGGTTGGCGCCGAGGCCGATGGCTGTGATGAGGGCGCGCATCAGATAGTCGGTTCCGTAAAGCCCGGTCTTGGTCGTGTAGGCCCAGCCGTTGATGTCCTGCACCGCGCTGTTGATCTTGAACTGCAGCATGATGCGGTCGACGGCGAGCTTCGGGATGCGCGAGACGAAGTCGGCCCTGAGCTTGCTCGCGTCGAAGTCCTTGCCCGGCACGAGGCCGATGCGGGCGAACTTGGCGAGCGCCGGGGCGTCGGCGGCGGCCGGCGGGTTGCGCTTCAGGAGTTCGGCCAGGAGCGTGAAATAGGCGACGGCGTCGAAACCGTTCACCTGGTCTCGCACCGGCGTCTTCATGTCGATGGCGGGATCGACCTTGCCCGCCGGGGGCGTGAAGGGCTTGCCGTAGGCGCTGAGGGGGACGAGCTTGAAATCATCCTGCAGCGCATGCACCGCCGCGTAGTCCTCCGGCGTTCCGGCGCAATAGAGCCGGCCGAGCAGCCAGACGATGCTGGTCGGCGACTTCAGCTGCTTGACGCCGGCGGGCAGGGTGCCGGACCAGTCCGGCCCGGTGATGGCATAGGTCTGCGCGCCCGTGCCCGTAGTGCGCGTGCCGGGCACGGCGAAGACGTTGGTCCAGCCGTCGAGCATGGGCAGCAGGAAATAGCGGCCCTTCATGTCCGGCACGCTCAGCACCCAGGGCTCGTCGCCGACGTCGAAGAAGGCCGTGGTGTAGAGCGTGTCGGCGTTCGGCGCCGTCACATCGCGGAAGGTCGCGTCCGGATAGCGGCGGAGCTTGATGATGTTGCCCATCGGGCCGCGCGAGCCCTCGGGGGCGGCCACGTTAGTGACGACCCGCCTGGTCATCTCCATGGTCACGAGCGGATAGCCGTAGATATAGGCGTCGGTCGCGATCAGGAGGTCTTCCAGACCTTCGCCGAGGCCGAACACGGCCTCCTGCGCCTCGGCGAGCGCCGTCGCGGACACGCTGCCGAGAAGACCGATTGAACCACCGACGAAATGCCTGCGCGAGATTGCCATGACGAAATCCTCTCCACCGAGCCATGCGAAGTCGCGCCGCGCCAATGCGACAGCGCTACGATCCGAACGTATTGAAGAAGCTGCGTGGTCGACGTCGTCACATGTTGCTGTAACGGCTCACCGTGTGACGAGCAGGAATCCTTCGGATTTGATGTGGGATACCGAGTTCAACCCGCAGTCGACTTTGTCCACCCCTCATAGACAACTGTTATTCTAATTGATGTGCAAACTATGCCATAACGCTCAAGCCTCGTCGAGGCCTCGGCAATTGCGAAAATGCGCGCGGGAGGGAAGTTCGCGCCACCGGGATCTGTGGCGCGTCGCCCTCGCGACAGCCCGGAGCGGCTCCGACGATCCCGTCTCGACGGCGCGCTCGCCGCGGCCGCTCAGGCCGCCAGGCCCTTCTTCCTCAGCATCGCCTCCGGCGTCGGCATGCGGCGGCGGAAGGCGAGATAGGCGTCCTCGGGGTCGACCGAGCCGCCCGCGGCGTAGATGTGGCGGTGCAGGCGCCCGGCGACCTCCGGGTTGAACGGGTCGCCGGTCTCGTCGAAGGCGTCGAAGGCGTCGGCGTCGAGCACCTCCGACCACATGTAGGAATAGTAGCCGGCCGCATAGCCGCCCGAGAAGATGTGCGTGAAATGCGGCGCGCGGTGGCGGGGCACGATCGACGCCGGCATGCCGAGTTCGGCGAGCACCCCGGCCTCCACGGCCATCGGGTCGGCCACGGCACCGCGCGTGTGCAGCGCCATGTCCACGAGCGCCGAGGCGGTGAACTCCACCGTGCCGAAGCCGCTGTTGAAGGTGCGCGCGGCGAGCACCTTGTCGAGCAGGTCGCGCGGCATGGCGGCGCCGGTCTCGTGATGCACCGCATGGCGTTCGAGCACGGCCGGGACCGTGAACCAGTGCTCGTAGAGCTGCGACGGCAGTTCGACGAAGTCGCGCGGCACGGCGGTGCCGGAGACGGATCGGTAGGTCACCTCGGAGAGGAGGCCGTGCAGGGCGTGGCCGAATTCGTGAAAGAGCGTGCGCGCGTCGTCGATGGAGATGAGGGCGGGCTGGCCGGCCGGCGGCTTGGCGAAGTTGCAGACATTGTAGACGATCGGGATGCGCCCGTGCGGGCCGCCGGTGCCGAGCCTGTGCTGGGTCTGGAACGCGCTCATCCACGCCCCGGAGCGCTTCGACGGCCGGGCGAAGTAGTCGCCGAGGAACATCGCGGAGAGCTGGCCGGACCGGTCGCGGATCTCGAACACGCGCACGTCGGGGTGATAGGCGGCGATGTCCGGGCGGGGCGTCGCCGTGATGCCGAACAGGCGCTCCGCCACCTCGAAGGCGGCCTCGACCATGCGGTCGAGCTGCAGATAGGGCTTCAGCTCGCCCTCGGTGAAGGCGAAGCGCCGCGCGCGCAGGCGCTCCGCGTAGAAGCGCCAGTCCCACGGCATGACCGGGTGGTTGTGGCCCGCTTCCGCGACGAGCGCGCCGAGGTCGGCCTCTTCCTCGAGCGCCCGGCCGCGTGCCTTCTCCCACACCTGCATGAGGAGGCCGTTCACCGCCTCGGCGGACTTCGCCATCGTGTCGTCGAGCTTGTAGGCGGCGAAGTGCGGATAGCCGAGCAGGGCGGCGAGCTCGGCGCGCAAGGCGAGCGCCTCGGCGATGACCGCCCGGTTGTCGGTCTCCCCGCCCGTCTCGCCACGCGCGACCCAGGCGCGGAACGCCGTCTCGCGCAGGTCGCGCCGCTCGGAGAAGGTGAGGAACGGCTCGATCAGCGAACGCGACAGGGTGACCGCGAACGCGCCGGGCCGGCCGCGCCGCGCCGCCTCGGCGGCCATCGTGTCGCGTAGGAAGTCCGGCAGGCCGGCGAGCTCGGCTTCATCGGTCAGGTAGAGCGCATAGGCCTCCTCGTCGGCGAGCACGTTCTGCCCGAACCGGGTCGAGAGGCTGGCGAGCCGCTCGTTGATGGCGGCGAGCCGTTCCTGCGCCTCGCGCGGCAGCCGGGCGCCCGCATGCACCTGGCTCTTCCAGTAGCGGCGCAGCACGCGGACCTGCTCGACCGTGAGTCCGAGCGTGTCGCGCGCCTGCCAGAGGCCGTCGATGCGGGCGAACAGGTCGGCGTTCATGCCGATCTTCGAATAGTGTCGGCTGAGCCGGGGCGAGATGTCCCGCTCGACCGCCTTGATCGTCTCGTTGGTGTCCGCCGAGGCGCGGTTCCAGAACAGCGCCGACACGCGCGACAAGGCTTCCCCCGCGCGCTCCAGCGCCTCGATCGTGTTCACGAAGGTCGGCGGCGCCGGATCCGTCGCGATCGCGTCGATCTCGCGCTCATGGGCGGCGAGCGCGGCGTCGAAGGCGGGCGCAAAGTCGCCGTCGGCGATCGCGGTGAAGTCGGGGAGGCCGTGCGGACCGTTCCAGACGGTCAGGGCGGACGGGATGGCGGTCATGGTGTTCCTCGATCGGCGCCGGTTGGGGCGGCGAGACGGCGGGGCGGCCCGAGGCGCGGGCCGGGGGGAACCGCCAGTCTGGCGCGGCCGGCGCGCGGGCGCCAGTCCCGCGGGCGCGCCCGACGCCGCCGCAAGGTCCGCTCAGCGCTGGATCATGGGGGAGACCGCATCCTCCACGGCGCGACAGGTGGCCCCGCGGCAGGCCGCGAGCGCCTCGAATTGCGCGAGCGCCGAGAGCCTCGCCGACGGCGGCAAGACGCCCCAGATGTTCTCCAACTGGTACGGATCGTTGACGAGGTCGTAGGCCTCGCCTTCCCCGGTCGGCAGCATCTTGTTGAACATGCCCTGCTTGGACACCCAGCCGCGGTAGTTGCCGCCATTCGGTGCCGTGCGGATCTCCAGCGCCTCCAGCGCGAGGGACTGCCGCGACAGGGTGCCGCCGAGCAGGGCCGGGAGGAGCGACCGTCCGTCGACGAAGTCCGGCGGCGGGACCCCCGCGATGGCGGCAGCGGTGGACAGCAGGTCGATGTTGCCCGCCAGTTCGTCCGATCGGGTTCCGGGCGCCACGCCCGGGCCGCGCACCAGAAGCAGCGCGCGGTGCGCCTCCTCGTAGGGCAGCTTCTTGCCCTTGTCGATCCGATGCTCGCCGGCCATGTAGCCGTTGTCCGTGGTCACGAAGATCCAGGCGTTGTCCAGCCGGCCGGCCGCCGCGAGGCTGTAGACCACCTTCGCGACTACGTCGTCCGCGGACAACAAGGTCTGCCGGATCTTGCGCGCCCGCGTGCGAATATCGAGGGCCTCGGCGGGCGAGAGCGGCGACATCATCCAGCGCTTCGTCCAGGCGCTCTTGTCGCTGACATCGGCCTCGTCGTAGTTCGGCCGCGGCACGAAGCCCGGCACTGCAGACTTGAGATGACGGTCCGCCGGCGTGGCGTCGCTGTGCGGCGCCGGCAGGGCCAGGTAGAGGAAGAGCGGCATCGACGGCCTGGTGTCGCGAATGATCTTGGCGGCGCGCTGGCCGATCTGGTCCGTCATATAGCCTTTGTGGTCGCGCGAGGTGAAGGTCGTCACCGTCGCGCCATCATAGGCCTTGTAATCGTAGTATCGGTTCGGACCGGACTTGCTTTCGATCCACACCTGGTCCCAGCCGGGCGGCTTGTAGAACGGGACGTCGCGACCATAGCCATTCAAGTATTTGCCGAGGATGGCGGTCCTGTACCCGGCGGCCCTCAGCACGGTCGGCAGGGTCGTTTTCTCCAGCTTCCTGAAATCGCCGATGCTGCGGTCGTCGTCGTCCGTGTGGTTGCCGAAGACGCCGGTGTTGTGGGAATACTGCCCGCGCAGGATGCTGGCGCGGCTCGGCGCACACACGGCCGTCGTGTTGTAGTAGCGGTCGAGCACGACGCCCTTGTCCGCGATCTCCCGCAAGGTTTTGGACATGGTCATCATCTCGTCGACGCGCGCGTCATCGAGAAGGATGAGGACGATATCGGGTTTACCCGCGGCTGCGGCGGGGATAAGTGAGTATAGAAGCACGGCCGTCGCAGCCAGAAAGCGTCTTCTCATGATCTGCATCCCTGCCCGAATGGATCAGCACGCATCTTCATGTTCGGACGTGAATTGATCCGCTCGATTGATCGCCGCCGGAACGTCATATTCCGGTTCTGCCAAGTAAAAGAGGCCAGCCAGATTTGGCCCGTCGGCACGGCTTGATAGGTCTCCGTCGCCGCGAGCGTCGGAAACCTCTCACAACTTAGCGGAAATTGTAAAGAGAAAAATTTCTGCTAAAATATCGTATTATATAAATTTCAAGTTGTGTTACGCGTGGCGATCGCGGCCGTAGCCATGCCGCGGCGGCCTCCGGTCGCTACCCGTCAGCGGACTTGAGCCACGGTTTGGCGGGGCGCGACCGGTCGACCGTCGGCCGGCGTGCGGCCCGGCGGTTCACACGTCTTCCCGGCGTCACGCCACATCAGGCGCGCGGGCGGCCTTCGACGGGGTAGAGCGGATCCACGAACTGATGCGCGGCGGTGGTGCCTGCCGGCACCAGCCGGTCGACCGCCGCCTCGTCCTCCGCCGACCAGTCCACATTCAGCGCGCCGAGATAGCTCTGCCACTGCGCCAGGGTGCGCGGCCCGGCGATCGCCCCGGTCACGATCGGGTTCGCCAGCACGAAGGCGATCGCGAAGGCGACCGGGTCGTGGCCGCGCGCTCGGGCATGGGCGGCGATCTCGGCGGCGGCGGCGAGCGGGCCCGGCATGAACTCCGTCTCCGCCATGCGCTTCGCCTGCACCGCCGCGCGCGTGCCGGGCGGCGGCGGCGCGTCGACCGCGTATTTGCCGGAGAGGACGCCGCGCGCGAGCGGGCTGTAGGCGACGACGCCGAGGCCGAGATCGGCGCAGGCGGGCAGTTCCTCGACCTCCACCGTGCGGTTGAGCGCATGATAGAGCGGCTGGTCGACGATCGGCCGGTCGATGCCGGCGTCGTCGCAGGCCGCCGCGATGCGCGCGATGCGCCAGGAGCGATGATTGGAGACGCCGAAATAGCGGATGTCGCCCACCCGCTGCAGGTCGGCGATCGCCCTGACGGTCTCCTCGATCGGCGTGCCGGGGTCCTGCTTGTGCAGGTAGAGGACGTCGAGATAGTCCGTGCCGAGCCGCTTCAGACTGCGCCGCGCCTCGGCCATGATCCATTTGCGCGACAGGCCGCGGTCGTTCGGGCCGGGGCCGTTCGGGTTGGCGAGCTTGGTGGCGAGCACCCAGCGGTCGCGGTCGGCCTTGATGGCGCGGCCGGTGATCGCTTCCGAGCGGCCCTCGGCATAGGTGTCGGCGGTGTCGATGAAGTTGACGCCGCTCTCGGCGGCCGAGGCGATGATGGCGGCGGCTTCCGCCTCCTCGGTGCGCCCGCCGAACATCATCGTGCCGAGCACGATGCGCGAGACCGTCAGGCCGGAGCGGCCGAGCCGGGCATAGGTCATGGGCGGGAACGTGGTCATGAGCGCTGGATTCCGGTTGCAGGTGTCGCCGCGGTTCAGCGGAACGCGATCGAGCCGTCCTCGCGATGCCAGGTGTCGGCCTTCCGCTCGACGCGCGGGATCGCCTTCAGCCCCTCGAGATCGAGCTCGACGCCGAGGCCGGGCCCTTCGGGCGCGGGGAAGAAGCCGTTCACCACCGGGATGATGGCCTTGACGGCCTGGGTGAAGGGCGGCCGGTCCTGCGGCCGGTGCTCCTGCACCTCCCAGTTCGGCACCGCGATGCCGAGCTGCACATGGGCGGCGACCGCGACCGGGCCGTTCGGCACCGAATGCGGGATGATGCCCTGGTGATGCGCCTCGGCGAGCGCGCAGATCTTCTTCATATGCGTGATGCCGCCGCAGATCCCCACGTCCGGGCGGATGTGATGGACGCCGCCCGCCTCGACATATTCGCGGAACTCCCAGAGCGTCGTCGTCCGCTCGCCGGCGGCCATGGGCACGCGTACCTTCTCGGCGACCTCACCGAAGGCGAGCACGCTGTCCGGCACGATCGGATCCTCGACGAACAGCGGGCGGAAGCGCTCCAGTTCGCGGATGAGGGCGATCGCCTCGCCGGGCACCATGTTGCGGTGGAGTTCGACGCCGATGTCGATGCCCCAGCCGACGGTCTCCCTGAGCGCGGCCATGCGGTTGACGAGGTCCTCGAGCCGGGCGCCGTGCCGCATCAGATGATGCTCGCGCTGGAACAGGAGCACCTTCAACGCGGTGTAGCCCTCGGCGACCGCGGCTTTCGAGGCCGCCAGCACCTCGTCGAGCGTGCCGTAGTTCAGCACATACATGGCGCGCACCTTGTCGCGCACCTTGCCGCCGAGGAGTTGCCAGACCGGCGCCCCGAAATGCTTGCCGCGGATATCCCACAGCGCCTGGTCGATCGCCGACAGCGCGCCGGTGATGCCCATGCCACGCATGGAGTTGGCGCGGTAGAGCCGGAGCCAGTGATATTCGGTGCGGAGCGGATCCTCGCCGATCAGCTGCGTGCCGAACGAGCGGGCGATCGCCTCGGCCGCGTCCGGGAAGCCGAAGAAGGTCGACTCGCCGACCCCCTGCAGGCCGTTGTCGGTGGTGACGAGGACGAACATCCAGTTGTGGACTACGAAGGTCTCGACCGTCTCGATCTTCATGGCTTCACTCCGTCAGGCTTCGGCGGGGTAGACGAAGGCCGGCGTCCGCCTGACCTTCGGGGCGCCGATCACCTCGACGATGGTGGCGAGCGGGTGGTCGGTCTCGAAATAGTCGAAGGCGCCGTCGCCCTCGGCGCCGAAGCCGCGCGCGCCCTGCAGCGGGCGGAAGCCGGCCGCCTTCAGTTCGGCGACGGCGCGCGGCTGGTCGGGCACATAGATCCCCACATGGTGGAGACCTGGACCGTGCCGCTTCAGATGGTCGGCGAAGATGCTGTCGCCGTCGAGCGGCTGGATCAGCTCCATCTGGACATTGTCCTTCCAGGCGAGCGCGTGCCGGAAGCTGAAGCGGCCGGGCGCCCCGCGATAGTGCATGTCCTTCAGGATCTCGGGCGTCAGCGTGTAGCTCGTCCAGGGACCCATGCGGAGCAGGTCCCAGTAGGCGCGGACCGAGGCGTCGAGGTCCTCCACGACGAGCGCGATCTGCTTGATGCCGTGCTGCTGCACGAGGGTGGCGATGGCGTCCAAGATCGGCTCCTGGGTCGTTCCGGTGAATCGACAAGCGGCGGCGGCGCGGGCGGGGAACTCACGCTCCGAGCAGGCCGAGCCCCTCGTCGATCTCGTCCTGCCAACCGCTGACGGAGCCGTCGAGCACCTCCGCCATCGTCACCTCGCGCCGGAGCCGGCCGCTCTCGAAGGCGGCGATCACGGCGGCGACGGCGGTCAGGCCGAGATGCCCGTCCACCTCGGGCTCGCGCCGGTCGAGGATCGCGGCGGCGAAGTCGTAGAGCTCGATCGCGATGAGGGCGGCGTCGCTGTCGTTGAAGGGGAGCGTGTAGACGACCTTGCCGTCGAACAGCCGCGCGGTCAGCTCGTCGAGCGCGAAGCCGTCGACCGCCCGGACGAGCGCCTCGCCGGCGATCCGCTCGCCGCCCGCATTCAGCACCACCTCGCCGCCGGTGCGGTCGCGCGGAGCCTCCAGCGAGCCGGCGCGGCCGTGCACGGTCCGCTGCACGAAGCGCGGGCCGGGGCCGGACGGGAGGTAGGTGATCTGGGAGAGCGCGCCGGACTTCATCCGGTAGGTGGCGACGAGGCTGTCCTCGCCGGTCGGGACCACCGTCTCGGGCATCTCTTTCAGCCGCGCCCAGTAGGACGGAAGGTCCTTCTCGGGCTTCTCCCGGCGATGCCGGACCGGCTCGGCGATGAAGCCTGTTCCGGACACGCTTTCGATCTCGCCGAGATAGTATTGCATGATGTCGGTCAGGTGGCAGCCCATGTCGAGGGCGATCGAACCCTTGTCCTTCATGTGCCGCCAGGGTGTGATGATGATGCGGTCGTCGCCGCCCACATGGAATTGCGACATGAGGTGGAGGTGGCCGATCAGGCCGGCGTCGATCACGGCGCGGGCGAGCCGGTTCGGCGGGTCGCGGCGGTAGTTCTCCGCGGTCGCGAGCACGGCGCCGCTCCGGGCTGCCGCCTGCATCAGCGCGCGGCAGGAGCGGACGGTCAGCGCGAGCGGCTTCTCGCAGAGGACATGCCGCCCGGCTTCAAGGAGCGGCAGCGCCACGGCGAGATGCGTCCAGGCCTCGGTCACCACGTCATAGGCGGCGATCGCGGGATCGGCGAGGGCGGCCCCGATGCTGGTATGCACCGTCGGCCGGCGCCCGAGCTGCGCCTCGGCCTCGTCGGCGGCGCGGCGGGCATTGTCCGCGCGGATGTCGCACACCGCGACGAGATCCACGTTGGAAAGACCGGAGCGATGCAGCGCCGCGAACCCGGCCACGTGGCGCGTCCCCATCCCGCCGCAGCCGACGAGGCAGACCGGTACCCTGTTCATGAAGCGCGACCTACCCTCGGGAGGTTTTCTTGTATCCCGCCGGCGGAACGGCGGTCTCCCTCGACGTCCGTCGCCGGACCGTCGGGCGATCCGGTCTCCCGCCCCGGCAGCGGCAAGCGTCGCACGGCTTCGGCGGACGAAAGGGCAGGGGACGGATCCCGCGGGTTGCCGCCCGCTCCCATTCGGGCGACTGACACGAAAAGACGATAGTGAGCACCACATGGCGTGTCAACGAGCCGAAGTCACGCTGCTCAAGCACCGGCGCCAGTTTTGCTGCAGTGCAAAACGCTCAATATTGGTCTATTGATCAATCCCATAATCTCCGATAGCCTCGACTCTGTTGGCGTCAAACAGCCGACATGCCTGAGGATCCGGCCCGACCTTTTAGGAAGGGCTGAGATTTACTTAGGTCAATCATATTGCATACCAGTAAACTGGTAGCAATCGGCGTCAGGGAGAGCGCCTTCGGATGAAGCGAACCTCGTGTCCGGCGAGCAGGACCGCGAGAGAGTCCAGCCTTTCCAATGCGGAAAGTCTGGCGCTTCACCGTCATGCGCTGGTTCACTCATCATACCAGCGGCCTCCGGGCCACCTCGTCTGCCTTCGGCGCACAGTAAGACCCGCCTGTTCCGGGGTGGCCGCGCGGCCACCCGGGGTCGCCGGCCCACGCCGCTCGCGGCCCGGGGCGCGCCGCCGGGAGGCTCATCCGTGAGGGAGGAAGCGCTCAGCGTCCGCGACCTTCGCGTCCACTACCACACGCCGGCCGGGCCGGTGAAAGCCGTCGAAGGCATAAGCTTTTCCCTCCGCGCGGGCGAGCGCTTCGGCCTCGTCGGCGAATCCGGCAGCGGCAAGACGACCGCGGCCTTCGCGATCCTGCAGCTGACCAAGCCGCCCGCGCGCATCGAGGGCGGTTCCGTGCTGCTCGGCGGACGCGACCTGATCCGCCTCCCCGAGGAGGAGCTGCGCCGGATGCGCTTCTCCGAGATCGCTCTCATCCCGCAAGGGGCGATGAACTCGCTGAACCCGGTCATCCGCATCCGCGAGCAGCTCATCGACGTGATCCGGGACCACGAGCGGGGCGTGTCGCGGGCCGAGTGCGAGAAGCGCATGGCCGGGGTGCTGGAGCGGGTCGGGCTCGGCCGCGAGGTCGCCGACGCCTATCCGCACCAGCTGAGCGGCGGCATGAAGCAGCGCGTCTGCATCGCGATGGCGATCGTGCTGCAGCCGAAGGTGATCATCGCCGACGAGCCGACCAGCGCGCTCGACGTGGTGAGCCAGCGGCTCGTCATGGAGACACTCGGCGGCGTACAGGAGCAGCTCGGCGCGTCGGTGATCCTGGTCGGCCACGACATGGGCCTGATGGCGCAGTTCGTCGACACGATCGGCGTCATGTATGCGGGCCGGCTGGTCGAGGTGGCCCCCGTCGAGGCGCTCTTCCGCGATCCGCTGCATCCCTATACGAGGCTCCTCGTCTCCAGCCTGCCGACGCTCGAGGCGAAGGGCGAGTTCAAGGGCATTCCCGGCATCGCGCCCTCCTTACGGAATCCGCCCCCGGGCTGCGCCTTCCATCCGCGTTGCCCGAGCGCCTTCGCGCCCTGTCCGGAGCGCCTGCCGCCGCTCGAGGAGGTCCGGCCGGGCCGCTTTGCTGCCTGCCACCTGCATGGAGGCCGGCATGCCTGACCTCCTCGTCGCCCGCGACGTCTCGAAGGTCTACCACCAGGGCGTCCTGAAGCGGGGCGGGGTGACCGCGCTGGAGCCCATGTCCCTCGTCATCCGCGAGAACGAGCCGACGGTGACCGTGGTGGCGGGCGAGAGCGGCAGCGGCAAGACGACGCTCGCCAACCTCCTGCTCGGCATCGTCCGCCCCAGTTCCGGCGAGATGCTCTATCGCGGCAAGGACCCGGAAAAGATGACCAGGGTCGAGCATCTCGCCTTCCGGCGCGAGGTGCAGGCGATCTTCCAGGACCCGTTCGAGAGCTTCAACCCGTTCCACAAGGTCGACCGCGTGCTGTTGAAGCCGGTGCGCAGCTTCGGCCTTGCGGGAAGCGCCGATGAGGCGCGCGCGCTGGTCGAGACGGCGCTGCGCATGGTGGGCCTGCGGCCGGAGGACACGCTCGGCCGCTATCCGCACCAGCTGAGCGGCGGCCAGCGGCAGCGCATCATGGTCGCCCGCGCGCTCGCGTTGAAGCCGCGCGTCATCGTGGCGGACGAGCCGGTGTCGATGGTCGACGCCTCGCTGCGCGCCTCGATCCTGGAGAGCCTCCTCAGGCTGACGCGCGACCTCCGCATCTCGCTCGTCTACATCACCCACGACCTGACCACGGCCTACCAGGTCGGCGACAGCGCCATCATCCTCTATCGCGGCGCGATCGCCGAGGCCGGCAGCGTCGACCGCGTGATCAAGCACCCGCAGCACCCCTATACGCAGCTCCTGGTCGATTCCATCCCGCGCGCCGACCCGACCCGCCGCTGGGGCAAGGGGACGGTCGCCGCGGTGTCCGAGGATGCCGGCGAGACCCTCGCGGACGCCTGCAAGTTCGCCGGCCGCTGCCCGCATGTGATGGCGGTCTGCCGCGCCGAGGTGCCGCCGCTGTTCAGGACCGATCCGACCCGCGCCGCCGCCTGCTTCCTCTACCGCGAAAGCCCGCGGCTCGGCCGCGAGGACCTGGCGGGCCTCATCAATCCGCCGGCGCCGGTGGCGCCGGACCGACAGCGCCTGAAGGAAGCCGTGAGCTGATCCCGCCCTGCCGCCCGGCAGGCGGCGAGGAATGAACCGATGACCTGGACTTACGTCGCGACCCGTCTCGGAACGTTCTGCCTCGTCGTCTTCGTGGCGATCACGATCAATTTCCTCGTGCCGCGCCTCGCCCCCGGCGATCCGGTGACGCAGCGGCTGGAGGCGACCGGCTCGCAGGGGACGACCGTCGGCGGCGATTTCCGCGAGCTCGTCGAGGCCTACAAGAAGAAGTTCGGCTACGACCAGCCGCTCTGGAAGCAGTATCTGAACTACTGGGGCGATCTCTTCCGCGGCGATCTCGGCTATTCGATCGCCAAATACCCGGCGCGGACGAGCGAGATCATCGCCCATGCCCTGCCGTGGTCCGTGGCGCTCCTCGGCACCGCCACGCTGATCGGCTTCGGCATCGGCACGATCGGCGGCGCGCTGCTCGCCTGGCCGGCGACGCCGAAGGTTCTCTCGCGCCTGTTCATCCCGGTCTTCGTCGTCCTCTCCTCGGTGCCCTACTACCTGCTCGGGCTGATCCTCCTCTTCCTCTTCTCGCTGACGCTGCCGTGGTTTCCGAGCGGCGGCGGACACGGCACCTTCATGGAGCTCGACTGGGACTTCGAATCCCTCGTCGACGTGCTGCACCACGCGGTGCTGCCGGGGCTTTCCATCGTGCTCGCCAGCATCGCCTTCTGGGCGCTCGGCATGCGCGGGATGATGATCGGGATCCAGGGCGAGGACTTCATGACGCTCGCCCAGGCGAAGGGGCTGAAGAAGACCCGCATCTTCTTCAACTACGCGATGCGCAACGCCTTCCTGCCGCAGGCGACGCATCTCGCCTTGTCGCTCGGCCATGTGGTCTCCGGCGCGGTGCTTGTGGAAGTCATATTCCGCTATCCGGGGATCGGCTATTCGCTGTTCGAGGCGATCGTCGGCAAGGACTACTTCGTCATCCAGGGCATCCTGCTCCTGCTCATCCTGTCGATCGCCTTCGCCATGTTGGTGATGGACTTCGTCTATCCGCTGCTCGACCCGCGCGTGAGCTACGGGAGGAAAGCATGATCGAGGGTGCGAGCCCGCTTCCCGCGCCGATGGCCGCCGGGGTCGCGATCGATCCGGCCAAGCCGCCGCGCTTCGGCAACCTCAACCTGATGCTGATCGGCGGGCTCGCGCTCATCGCCGCGGTGGCGCTGCTCGGCTATGTCGGGCCCTATTTCGTCGACCTGAAGCTCGGCGACGTGGGTGCGACGGTGCAGTCGCAGCCGCCCTCCTGGGAGCATCCGCTCGGCACCGAGGTGCAGGGCCGTGACGTGCTCGTCCTCCTCATCCTCGGCACGCCGCAGACCTTGAAGATCGGCCTCATCGCCGGCGTCGTGGGGCTCGGCATCGGCGTCGTGCTCGGGCTCGTCTCGGGCTATTTCGGCGGCTTCGTCGACACGGTGATCCGGCTCGTCACCGACGTGTTCCTGACCATCCCGACGCTCGCCATCCTGATCGTGGTCGCCTCCATGGTGCGGGTGCTCAGCATCGAGGGGATGGCGCTGATCGTCGCCTCGCTCGCCTGGATGGCGCCGACCCGGACCATTCGGGCGCAGATGCTGACGCTCAGGGAGCGCCGCTACGTGCAGCTCGCGCGGCTTTCGGGGATGGGCCACCTCGAGGTGATCTTCACCGAGATCCTGCCGAACCTCATCCCGTTCATCGCCGCGACCCTCGTCCTCTCCATTTCGAGCGGGATCCTCGCGGCGATCGGGCTCGAGATCCTCGGCCTCGGCCCCTCGCATCTGCCGTCCCTCGGCATGCTGATCTTCTGGGCGCAGTATTACGACGCGCTCTTTCGCGGCATGTGGTGGTGGGTCCTGCCTCCGATCGTCGTGCTGATCATGATCTTCTCCGGGCTCTTCATGATCTCCGCCGGTCTCGACCGCCTGTCCAACCCCCGGCTCGGAAAGGCGTGAGGCGAACCGTGACGAGCTTCGGTTTCTGTGCCCCCATCTTCGCCGGCGCGGGCGACGCACATCCGCGCACGCCGTTCCTGGAAACGGTCGACTACGACCATCTGGAGGCGACCGTGATCGAAGCCGAGCGGCTCGGCTACGGCTCCGTCTGGGTTGCCGACCACCTGATCCTCGGCCGCGACGGCTTCATCCTGGAAGGCTGGACCGTTATGGCGGCGCTCGCGCGGGTCACGACGCGCATGCGGCTCGGCTCGATCCACTACGCGAACCTGTTCCGCCCGCCCGCCATGACCGCCAAGATGGCCGCGACGCTCGATTTCATCAGCAAGGGCCGGCTCGATTTCTTCTTCGATCCCTATGCCGGCCAACGCGCCGATTCGACCGCCTACGGCCTCGCCGACGACGGCACCGCCTTCGATCGCTTCGAGGAGGCGCTCGACCTGATCGGGCGCATGTGGACCGAGGAGAAGCCGAGCCACCAGGGCCGGTTCTACACGGTGACCGACGCGGTCTGCCTGCCGCAGCCGCTGCAGAAGCCGCGCATCCCGGTCTGGATCGGCACCTCGCCCAATGCCGCGCCGGAGAACCGGCGGCGCATCGCCGACATCGTGAGCCGCCACGCCGACTGGTGGAACATCACGCCCGCCTCGGTCGCCGACGTGAAAGGCTCGCTCGCCCTCGTCGAGGAGGCCTGCCGGAGCCACGGCACCGACTACGGCGCGATCAGGAAATCCTTCGAGACGCAGATCCTCGTCGCCGAGAGCGCGGCGGAGGTCGAGCGCTGGAAGGCGCGGATCCGCGCCGCCAACCCGAACTACGGCGACTGGGACGTGATCGGCGAGCGCTTCCTGATCGGCGACGTGGCGACCGTCACGCGCCGGCTCGAGGACTACGCGGCGCTCGGCGTCGAGTGCTTCATGCTCTGGTTCATGGACTATCCGGCCCATGACGGGCTGAAGCTCTTCGCCGAAAAAGTGATGCCGAACTTCCGCTAGGGCCGACCGGCCCGCCGGCGCCCGACCGACTGGACTGAGACTTAAACGAGGGCAGAAGCCCCGCACATCAGGGAGGACAACCGCATGGAACGAAAATTCTGGCGCAGCCTGTTCGGATGGACCACCGCCGCCGCGATGGCCTCCTCGTCGATCGTCCCGCCGGCGATGGCGCAGAGCCTCTCGGCGGCGGATTCGGCCGCGCGCAAGATCCCGCGCGCCGCGACCCTCATCCTGGCGCGGACGCCGGCGACCACGATCGCCGACTTCAACCAGATGAACCCCTACGGCCTCGGCGGGCTCGGCCGCATCCGCGACACGCTGAGCAAGACGATCTACGAGTTCCTCTTCTACTACAACCACAACACCGGCGAGCTCATTCCGTGGCTCGCGACCGGCTACAGCTACAATCCGGACTTCACCGAGATCACCGTCAAGCTGCGCGACGGCGTGACCTGGAGCGACGGCAAGCCCTTCACGGCGGACGACGTGAAGTTCACCTTCGACATGATCAAGTCGAACGACACGCTGGTCTTCTCCGCCGACATGAAGGACTGGGTGAAGGACGTGCAGGCGGTCGATCCGCAGACCGTGCTGATCAAGCTCAGCCGTCCCAATCCGCGCTGGGCCTTCTTCTATCTCGCCGAGAATTCCGAAGTGAACATCGCCTTCCTGCCGAAGCACATCTGGGAGGGCAAGGACGCCGCCGGCTTCTCCAACTTCGATCTCGACAAGAACTGGCCGGTCGGCACGGGGCCGTTCCGTCTCGTGCGGGCGAGCCCGCAGCAGCTCGTCTTCGACCGCCGCGACGACTGGTGGGCCGCGAAAACGGGCTTCGCGAAACTGCCGAAGGTGGAGCGGTTCCTGCGCATCCCCGGCGGCGACCAGTCGGCGATCACCCGGCTCTTCGCGCAAGGGGAGATCGACTTCGGCGGCCCGCTCATCAAGGGCGACTTCGACGCCGCCAAGGGGCGCAACCCGGACCTCGTCTCCTGGAACAAGACCGGGCCGACCTGGGGCACGGCGGACGCCTGCACCTATATCCTCGGCCTCAACAACAAGGCGAAGCCGTTCGACAATCCGGACGTGCGCAAGGCGATCAACTTCGCCATCGACCGCAAGCAGATGATCAAGCTCGCGGTGGAGGACAGCACGATCCCGATGCTGCTGCCGCTGTCGAGCTTTGGCGGCGTGATGAAATACGCCGACAAGGTGCAGGATCTGGTCGACGCCTCCGAGATCGGGACGCCGAACGCCGACAAGGTCGTGAAGCTGATGACCGGGGCGGGCTTCAAGAAGGACGGGGAGGGCTTCTGGGTCGGCGCCGACGGCAAACGCGTGGTGATGAACATCTCCACGACCGCAAACCGCCGGCCGCTCGGACCGCCGGTGGCGCAGCAGCTGCGCAATGCCGGCTTCGACGCGATCGCCAAGCACGACGAGACGGCGCAGATCGTGAACGGCATCCGCGACGGCTCGGAGACGACCTGGATCGAACCCCATTGCGGCGCCGCCCAGGAGCCGTTCCCGACCTTCAGCCACTTCACCACGAAGTTCTCCGCGCCGATCGGGAAGATCACCCGCTATCGCTGGAGCAACAGCCGATACGAGAACCCGGAATACGACAAGATCATCGACCAGATGGAGGCCATGCCGCCGTCGGCCGACGATCCGAAATATGTCGACCTGTTCCGCCAGGCGGTCACGATCTGGCTGCGCGACCTGCCCGAGATCGTGCTCTCGGAAGAGCGCCATGTGTGGACCTACAACACGCGCTGCTGGAAGGGCTGGCCGAGCGCCGAGACGCCCTATGTGGCGCCCTACGACGTCTGGGGCGGCTTCCTGCAGGCGGTGATCCGGCTGGAACCGACCGGCAAGTGCTGATCGCTTTCGACTGCCCCCTCCGGCCGCGCCCCGCCGCGCGGCCGGTCCCGACCTTCCGTTCTTCAAGAGACGATGCCCGAGAGAGGATCGCCCCCGTGCCCGACGCCAAGCCCAAGGTCCTCGTCGCCTGCAGTCAGCGCGTGCGCGACACCTATCTGCCCGCTGCCGAGATCGCGCGGCTGGAGCGGCTCGCCGACTGGTCGTGGTTTCCTTGCGAGGGCGGCGGCATCTATAACACCAACGCGGATCCGGAGGCCGCGCGCCGGCTCGCCGAGACGATCGGCGGCCACGACGCCCTGATCGTCGCCGACGGTTGCCCGACGCTCGCCCCGGCGATCCTCGACCGTTCGGATCGCCTCCGCCTCATCGCGGAACTCGAAGGCGACCGCTTCGCGAGCCGCATCGACCTCGACGCCGCCTGGGCGCGCGGCATCCGCACCGTGGACGTGACGAACGGCTCCTCCTATCCGGTCGCCGAATGGGCGCTCGGCCTCACCCTCGTCTGCCTGCGCAATGCCGGGGCCTTCTTCCGCCAGATCATCGCCGGCCGGACCGAGCGGGACATGACCGAGGTCGCTCGCATCAAGGGGCGCCTGGAAAGGAAACGCGTCGGCCTGATCGGCTGCGGGCATATGGGACGGCGGCTCATGAAGCTGCTCCGCCCGTTCGAAACCGAGATCTGGGTGCACGACCCCTATCTGCCGCGCGAACTGGCCGAGGCGCTCGACTTCGTGCAGACCTCGCTCGACAACGTTCTCTCGAAGTGCGACGTGATCGTCTGCCTCGTGCCGCTCACCCCGAAGACGAAGGGCATGATCGGCGCGCGCGAATTCGCCCTCATGCCGCCCGGCACCGTGTTCGTGAACGTGTCGCGCGGCGCCGTCGTCGACAGCGCGGCCCTGATCGAGCGGCTTTCCCGCGGCGACCTCTTCGCCGGGCTCGATGTGTTCGACCCCGAGCCGATCCCGCCCGACAGCCCGATCCTCGCCATGCCGAATGCCTTCATGAGCCCGCATGTGGGCGCGCGCACGGGCGACCCGGAGCCGCATTTCTTCAAGCTCGCCGTCGATGAACTGGAACGCTTCCTCGACGGGCACGAGACCTGGTTCGACCTCACCCCGCGCGCCAAGGCGAACCGCCTCGGCGACGCCGCGCCGGACGCCTGAACCAGAAAATCGCCTGAACCAAAACCCGCGAGCGACGCCATGAACAAGGTCATCATCACCTGCGCGGTCACCGGCGCGATCCACACGCCGACCATGTCGGACCGGCTGCCGCTCACGCCGGACCAGATCGCCGAGCAGGCGATCGACGCGGCCCATGCCGGCGCGGCGATCCTGCATCTCCATGCGCGCGACCCGGAGGAAGGGCGGCCGACGCCGGACCCGAAGGTGTTCATGGCCTTCCTGCCGCGCATCAAGCAGGCGACCGACGCGGTGGTCAACATCACCACCGGCGGCGGCCTCACTATGACGGTCGACGACCGCCTCCAGGCGCCGCTCATGGCCTCGCCGGAGATGTGCTCGCTCAACATGGGCTCGATGAACTTCGCCCTCTACGGCCTCGCCGACCGCTACAAGGAATGGAAGCAGCCCTGGGAGGAGCCGTATCTCCGGGGAACGAAGGACTTCATCTTCCGCAATACCTTCGGCGACATCGAACGGATCTACAAGCTGCTCGGGGAGGGGCACGGCACCAAGTTCGAGCACGAGTGCTATGACGTCGGCCACCTCTACAACCTCGCCCATTGCATCGACCGCGGCATGTTCAAGCCGCCGGTGTTCCTGCAGCTGATCTTCGGCATCCTCGGCGGCATCGGGGCGGACCCGGAGAACCTGATGTTCATGAAGCGCACCGCCGACAAGCTGTTCGGCAAGGACTACCGGTGGTCCGTGCTCGCCGCCGGCCGCCACCAGATCCCCTTCGCCACCCAGGCGGCCATGCTGGGCGGCAATGTCCGGGTCGGCCTGGAGGACAGCCTCTTCATCGGCCGCGGCAAGCTCGCCGCCTCGAACGCCGAGCAGGTCGCCAAGATCCGCCGCATCGTCGAGGAACTCGGCCTCGAAATCGCGACCCCGGCCGAGGCGCGCGCCATGCTCGGGCTGAAAGGCAAGGACCAGGTCAACTTCTGACCGTCATGGGGAAGGAAGCCCGGATGTTGGCCCTTGGCCGCCTCTACTTCCGTCCCTCGCGCGCCGTCTTCAGCAGCAGTTCGCTCCAGTAGGGCGTCGAGGCGAGCAGGATGCGGCCCGGGCCGCGATAGACCCGCAGGAGCTTTTCGCCCGACAGCCAGCTGGACAGGCGCCCGCGCGAGGGACGCCGCACGGAGAAATGCACGCGGCTGCTGCGCGCGATCACCGCATGGCCCTCGACCGCCAGTTCCTCGTCGCCGAGATCGATCTCCTCGACCGGGCCGGGCGTGTTCAGCACCACCTTGCCCTTGCCGGAGACGCGCGTGTGGAACTCGATGAAGCCGGCGCCGGTCCAGTAGGCGTTCATGATCTTTTCCCGATGGACCTGCAGCGACACGCTCGCCTCCGAGGCCCAGTAGGCGCCGCGGTCGAGGATCCAGGGCTTCTCGTTCACCTGCAGCGCATAGTAGCCGCCGAGCGTCGCCTCGAGATAGACGTCGCCGGTGCCGCGGAAGATCGGGCGCACCGCGGCTTCCGCGGAGAGCGAGGCCCGCATGAGGGAGAGGGGACCGGGGATCGGCGTCGACATGGAGATCGCGCCGCGCATATGCGAGAGCGCCCCCGCCTCGGTGCGGATCGCCTCGTCGCGCAGCACCGCCCGCACATAGCGGATGTTCTCCAGCGTCTCGATCTCGAAGTCCTGCATCCGGTTCGCCTGCCAGTGGAGGGCGTCAGCCCGTTTCAATTGGTGAGGCCTTGCTCCCGATACGCCCGCAGCGCGCCGGGATGCAGCGGCGCGACGATGCCGTCCGTCATCATCTGTTGCGGCGTGAGGCCGGCCAGCGCCGGATGCGCGCGGCGCAGTTCGTCCATGTTGCCGAGCATCGCCTTCGTCATCGCATAGACCGTGTCGCTGCCCATGCCGGCCGACGTGACCAGCACGGCGCGCACGCCGAGGCTAGGCAGGTCGGCGGGAAGCCCGTAGGCCGTGGCCGGGATCGTGCCTTTCAGGAAATGCGGCATGGCGCCGACGAGCCGGTCGATCGCGGGGCCGGCGACCGGAACGATGCGTGTCTCGCAGGCATCGAGCGCCTTGCGCACCACGGCGGAGGGATGGCCGACGAGCAGCAGGACGGCGTCGAGCTGGTCCTTGCAGAGCGCGGTGAGCGCCACGTCCGGCTTCAGCTCGCTGATCACGGGCCGGTCGGCCGCGGTCCAGCCGGCCGCCTCCTCCACCGCGCCCCAGGTGGTGCGCGAGCCGGAGCCGATGACGCCGGTGTTGAGCCGCTTGCGCCGCAGGTCGTCGAGGCTCTCGATGCCGGCGCCCGCGCGCGCCACGATGGTGATCAGTTCGGGATGGAACGATCCGATCGAGCGGAGCGACGGCTGCGCCCGCCCCGCGAAGGGCGCGCGGCCGGAAAAGGCGTCCGACGCGGTGTCGGACTGCACCATGGCGAATTCGAGCTCGCCCTCGGCGAGCTTGGTCAGGTTGTAGACGGCGCCGGGCGTCGATTCGACGCCGCAGCGCGCCGGGGGCTCGGCGACCGCGCGGTTGAACAGGCGGCAGATCGTGCGGCCGACCGGGTAGTAGACGCCGTTCACGGCGCCGGTGCCGAGCGACAGATAGGTGAAGTCCTGCGCGGCCGCGGGCCGGGCCGAGGCGAGGACCGCGCCGAGCGCGGCGAACGCAAGGGCCGCGACCCATCCCCGCGCGCGCGCCCGCGGCGGCCCGCCCCTCACGGCGTCTCGTCCCATTTCATCACCTGGTCGTAGATGCTGCGATAGGCGTCCGGCCCCACATTGACCGCGCCCTGGAGCGGATGATCGAGCGAGAAGATCAGGAAGATCATCACGCCGAGGAAAAACGACACGATGCCGCTGAGGATGACGAGCGGCATCAACCGGATGTCGAGCATCCACAGGAACAGGATGTTGAAGATCGCGCCGATGAAGACGACGTACCACAGCACGCCGGGGATCGAGGTCGTCACGCCGGCGAGCCGCTGCTGGCGGAACGAGACGAGCGTGTTGAAATAGCGCAGCACCTCGCCGTGGAAGATGTCCTGGCCCTTGGTCTCCGGATTGTAGGAGAGGAGCGCCGAGCGCAGCACTTCGAGCCGGTTCTCGCCGCCGCGCGGCACGACGCCGTTGCGGTGCGCCGGCCAGTCCTTGTTGATCACATAGAGCGTGTAGTCGCGCAGCATGCCCTGGATGTCGCTGCGCAGAGGCTCCGGATAGGCGTCGCTCGACCGGTAGATGGTCGACAGCGTCATCGCCTCGCGGCTGGCATAGTCGCTGACGTCCTTCGTGCTCTGATAGGCGGCGACGGAGAGGAGGCCGAGCAGCAGCCCGTAGAACAGGCTGAAGCCCGAGCTCGCATAGGTGACGAGGGTGTTCGTGTTGTCCTCGCGCCAGAACCACGGGCGAAGCAGCGGCCTGACGAACAGGATCCCGACCCACGTCACCGCGACGAAGAAGCCGGAAAAGTAGATCGGCGCCCAGTCGACCGGCACCTGCGCCAGAAAAGTCTCGATCCGCTCGATCATGGGCGCCTGACGACGGTAGGAGTAAAACGGCGGCTTCGACAGCGGCACCTGACCGCCGGCCGATCGCGGCAAGGCGCCCAAGCGGGCCTGCAGGCCGCGAAACGTGACCGGACTTCACGGCGACGATGCGAAACAGCCACGGTGCCGGCTCGCAAAGCTCGAAAAATATCACAAGGTTCCAACCGCCCGACCACGCCGCGCCCGCTTCCTCGCGGTCAAGGGCCAGCCTGCCGAGCCTCGACTCTATGGCCACCGTCGGGCGGCTATTGTCAAGCCACGTTTCGACGTAGCGGAATGTGACTGGACGAACCGCAAGGGCCGCTCCCGGCGCCGACACCGAGACTCCTGTCGCCACCGTGCTGGCCGGGCTCGTCCTACGACGAACGGACGACCGATAGCCAGGCGGACAAGACGAGCGAGCCGGCTCCCCACGAAGCCCGGAACCGGCCCCGGCCGCAGGGCGAGGCCCAACGCGGAAAAATCAAATATGTCAATGGATTAAATGGTGCCAGGGACGGAGTCGAACCGCCGACACGCGGATTTTCAAACCAGGATCTTGTTTTGCGATACAAGGGGTTAACAGGATATGGCGTGTCAACCCATTGCAAAGAATCAATGGCTTAGAGCATTTCCCGATCGGATGGAATCATCCGATCGGGAAGTGTTCTAGATTCAATAGCTTGAGCCTGTCCCGTCCGGATCGGTTTGATCCGGACCGGACAGGCTCTAAAGCTTGATTGTCAAACGACAGGGCTGTCCGGCACAGCTGTGCACAGCTTCGGCGGTCTCCGCGGGCGGAGACGAAATCGGTGGCGATACGGAGCGCGGCCTCACGCCTTCCCTCCGAAATCTTCCAAGAATTCCGACCCCGGCTTCACCGCCGAGACCACGAGATGATCCCGCGCCCGCGTACAGGCCACATAGAGCAGGTGCCGCTCGGTGTCGTAGACCTCCTCGAGGTCGGCGTCGTCGGCCACGCTCTCGATGCGGGCCTGCGAGGGGATGACCTCGTCGTCGCAGGCCATCACCGCGACGGCGCGGAATTCGAGGCCCTTTGCGAAGTGCATCGTGCTGATCGCCGCCGAGCCTTCGGCCACTTCGACCTTCTCGCTCAACTCCACGAAGGGGAGGGCGGCGGCCTTGGCGGCGGCACGGGCGCGCTTCAGTTCCGCGTCCGACCGAACGAAGACCCCGATCTCGTGCGGACGGCACCCATCGACGATCCGGCGCTCGAGCCACTCGGCGACCTTCGCCGTCTCGTCGGCCTCCGACGCGCACAGAAAAACGTCCGGCAGCGGCCCGTCGAACATCGAGACCGTGCCGCGGCGGCCCTCCTGGGTGCCGTCGACGTCCGAGACCGTGTTGGGCAGGAGCCGGTCGGCCTGGAGCCGGATCTGGTGTGACGTTCGGTAGTTGATGCGCAGGGTCGAGGAGCGGCCGCGCACGTCGAGGCCGAGCGCCTTCCAGGAGAACGGCTGCTGGAAGATGCGTTGGCCGATGTCGCCCGTGAAGAACAGCGCGTCGGGGTGCCCGCTCCCGAGCGCGGCGAGGAAGCGGGCTTCGGCAACGCCGAGATCCTGGCATTCGTCGACCACGGCGAAGTCGAACGGACGCGCCCCTCCGGCGGCGAAACTGTCGGCCAGGCGGCCGAAGACGTCCGACCACGTGACGAGCTTGCGCTCGGCGAGCAAGGCCCGGAGCCGCTCGAAGATCGACCACAGCGTCTCGCGCTGCTTGCCGCCGATGCGGGTCTTGCGGCCGAGACGCGAGACGTCCCGGTAGGCCTCCCAGGTCTTCAACTGCCACGCGTCGACGACGTCGTTCCATTCGCCGAGCAGAAACTGCGCCGAAAAGGCGTGGCCGGGAACCTCGGCCGCCGCCTTGGCGATAAGGTTCGGCAGCGTGGCCGCGGGTAGGATCTGCGGCTGGCCGAACCGTTCCGCATAGAGGTCGTAGCTCACTGCCGTCAGCGCCTTGACGGTGATCCGCGCCGCGACGGTCGGGTCGGCCGAGGTGAGGACCGCGAGGCGCGCCTTCAGGGCGTTGGCGAGCGCCTTCGAGAAGGTGGTCAGCAGCACACGCGCCTTCGGATGCGAGCGCGCCAAATGCACCGCGCGGTGGAGCGCCACGATGGTCTTGCCGGTGCCGGCGGAGCCGGTGACCCGAGCGGGGCCACCGAAGTTCTTCTCGACGAGCGCGCGCTGGGACGGGTGCAGGAAGACGGCCCATCGGTCCCACGGATAGTCGAGCGCCTGGCGCAGCTCGTCGACATTGGTGAGCACGCGGAAGCGGCGCTGGGCGTCCGGGTGGGTGAAGGGATCCTCGGTCTCCGGGACCGGCGCCGGCGGCTCGGGCTTTTCCCCGACGGCGAGCTTCAGGAGTGCCTCCTGCGCCTCTTGCGGCAGATGGGCGGCGATTTCGAAGAGCGTGTCTTCGTCCGCGCCGCGCACGTCCTCGACCCACTCCACGGGCACGCCGAAGCTCATGAGTTCAAGCTTGCTCAGGCGGGCGAAAGGCTTCAGCTTCGGTTGCGCCGCTTCGGCGCGCGGAGCCGTCGCCGGAACGGGCAGGGCGATCTCCTCGACGCGCTCGCGGATCTCGACGAGTTGCATCGCCCCGGTGGTCGGGTGCCGCTCGATCTTGCGCCGCTCCGCCCAGGCATAGGCGTCGTCGTGGTGGTCCACATAGACGAGCAAAAGGCTCGCCGCCGTCTTGTGCAGGATCAGGCGGATGTCGGCGTTGACCCGGACCGACCAGAAATTCGGGTCCTTGGCATTGTCGAGCCGGTGCATGGAGAGCCCGGGCGCCGTCGGATCCATCTGCAGGTCGAAGGCGGTCGTCTTGACGGCCTTTTGCTCCTGTCCGGTGAGGCGGGCGAGGCTGTCGGTGAAGGTGTCGGCGATGCGGAAGTCCATTAGGATCTCGCCTGCACGTACGCGGCGAGGTTCATGCCCTTTCGGATCTCCGTCTTGTAGGTTTCGGAAATCCCTGCACGCTGGGTCAATTCCGGTAAGGACATCCCTGAGATCTCGCTGGCATACATGATGCCGAACAGGTGGATGTGAACGACAGTCTCGTTCGCCGCCTTGCCCCGCTCGACCATGTCTTTCAGTAGTTTCGCCGCCTCGTCGATGGTCATGCTGGTCACTCCACCTTGAAAATCTTCATCACCTCGTCGCCGAGGTGATTGATCACCTTGACCGCGATCCGCCCGCTCGCCGGCTTCGGGAAGGGGCGGGAGATGTCCGAGTGGAGGCTCGACCAGGCTTCCTCGTCGATCTCGGCCTTGAGGGTCGTCTTCAGCGCCTTGTAGGGGTCGTTGGCGCCGAGGAAATAGGCGTGGCGGACGAAGAAGCTTTCCTCGTTGTAGTCGGTGTCGAGCATCCAGAGGGCGATGCCGTCGGTGCCTTCGGAGACGACTTCGCCAGTTTGAGGCTTGAAGACGTCGACGCCGAAGACCTGGACGCGGATCGTACCGTCGCCTTCCTCGTGGATCTTGATGTCCGGTTCGCCGAAGATGACGAAGAGGTTGCCGGCGCCGGTCGCCTTCAGGTCGGCGCCCATATGCAGGTCGGGGTTCATGCGCGCCTTGAGGACGGGCACGCGGCCGAGGCGATCGAATTCGGCGGAGTGGGCGTCGTAGTTGAAGGCGCAGGCGATCAGCACGTCGAAGCCGGCGTCTCCGGCCTCGCGGGCGGCGGCGACCAGATCAGGGCGCGAGACGGTGCCGAATTCCGGGCCGATGAAGATCGCCGCCCGGCGCTGCCGCTCGCCCTCCAGGAAGACGCCCTCGGCGCAGACGAAGCGGCCCGGCCAGCCGGTGAGACTGACGAAGGCGATGCGGTCCTCCTTGTGCGCCTGCTGGACGCCGGCCACTTTCAGGTTTTCCAGGATCATCTGGGCGAAGTCGCTCGCCGCGTCGCCGCGGCCGACCGCCTCGGTGGCCTTGCGGCGGCCCTCGGCGGCTTCGAGGATGTCGACCAGCTCGTCGTTCCAGTCGACCGCGAGCGTCCGGTGCGGCGACAGGCTCTCCACCGTGAAGGGGCCGGCGACGCGGATGCGGTCCTTGTCGATGTAGGGCTTGTCGTAGAGAAACTCGAACTCGGCCTTGGCCGCGATCGAGGCGTCGATCTCCTTCTGGCGGGCGATGCGCGCCGCCCAGAAGTCGCCGTGCGCGGTCACGGCGGCCGGCGACCAGCCGAGCTTCGGATCGATCGCGCGCGGCACCTCCCATTCCTCGAAATGGCGCCCCGTCTCCCGCCCGAGCGCCTCCAGCGCCGGGCCGATCCGGTCGACCTGAAACTTCTCCCAAATTACGTCGATCTCGGCATTGTTGGCGATCGACTTCAGCGTGATGTGCGGCACGCGCTCATAGACGAAGCCGTGCCGGATGTCGCCCCGCGTTTGCGCCGACTTCGGCGCGGAGCGCGTGACCTGGGCCTCCTTGCGCTGCCCTTCGGGGCTGTCGGCGAGCAGGTAGTAGGGGTACCGCGCGCCCATTAGCCGCGAACGAGCGAGCGCGACGGCGACGCGGCTGGTGTCGATTGTGATCCAGCGGCGGCCCCATTGTTCGGCGACATAGGCGGTGGTGCCCGAGCCACAAGTAGGGTCGATGACCAAGTCGCCCGGGTCGGTCGCCATCAAGACACATCGCTCTACGACCTTAGGGCTAGTTTGAACGACGTATATCTTGTCAGCTGTAAAGCCAGCGACGCCCGTGTCAGTCCAATTATCATTACCCGGGAATGCCGGATAATCGTCGTAATAACGTCTATACCTAAGATTATTACCAACCAATTCAATTCTGTCAGCCCGAATAAGGTGAGGAAAACTTATCTGCTCCGTCTTCCAGTAGCCTTTGGGACTGAACGTCCTACCCTCGAATTGAACGCCATACCTAGTACCTGGGCTCTGGCTAGTAAGATCACTTGTAGTGTACGCTTTTGCGCCCGTTTCGAATGCTTGATCCAGACTGTCCAAAGAACCGATCGGCACACTACGGCCGTTAGGAAGCATAACCTTTGAATATGCCAGTGCGCCTTCACCGCCCAACGTCTTCATTTTGAATATTTGTCGGTATTTTACATTCGTTATATCACGAGCATACCAAACTATATAGTCTGATACTGAGGCAAGTAGGCTGTCGGTTTGACCCGTGGTTTTCACAAACGTTATAAGACGGACAAAATTGTTTTCCCCGAAGACTTCATCTAGAACCGCGCGCACACGATGAATGTTCTCATCACCGATTTGGACGAAAATAGATCCTGCGGGGCCCAAGAGATCTCTGGCCACACTGAGCCTGTCTCTTATATAATTTAGGTATGAATGAATTCCGTCTCGCCACGTGTCGCGAAATGCTTTTACCTGTTCCGGTTCGCGGGAGATATGGTCTCTTGATCCATCTTTTACATCTCTCGATGTCGTTGACCATTGAAAATTCGAGTTGAACTTAATCCCATACGGCGGGTCAAAATAAATACACTGCACCTTCCCCCGCAGCCCCTCACGCTCCGCCAAACTTGCCATCACCGCCAGGCTGTCGCCGACGATCATGCGGTTCGACCAGTGTTGGTCGTGCTGGTAGAACTCGGTGGCGGCCTCGCGGTCCTTGAGCCCATTAAAGTCGGCGAACAGATCGGGGGCCGGGTCGGAGCTGGCGCGGCGGTCCTTCGATTGGCGGCGGAGGTCGTCGATCAGCGCCTTCGGATGCACCTTCTCCTGAATGTAGAGGGGAGGGGCTTGCACGATCAGGTCCGACCAGTCCTGCTCGTCCTTGCCGCGCCAGACGAGCTGCGGATCGAGATCCCGGTTGCGCCGCTCGTAAGCCACCCGCACCGGCGACTTCTCGTCCTCCCGCATCACGCTCTCGAACTCCGCCGTCGGGATGTTGAGGCGCCTGTCCTTGTGCTTCAGCGTGTCGACTTCGATCGGACCCTTGGCCATCGGTCTCTTCTCACTTCAGGAAGGTGTAGAACGGTTCGGCAAGCGCGGACGCGGCGCCTTCGAGGGCAGCCCGGACATGCGGAGGGCGGGTGGCTCGGTAGGATGAGACCCATTCCGGCCCGTCCGACGGATTGGCGGCTTTGCTCTCCGCCCTGACCGGCTTCTCCGGGAGATCGGCCACCGCTTCCAACAGCCGCTCGCCCAGTCGCTTGACCTGGGCGAGCGTGGTCCGATCCGGAACGTGACGCGCGGGCTCGGGGATGACGAGGGTCGAATCGCCGAGAGCGATCTGCTGGCAGATCGCCGTGCAGAGGTCGATCATGCGGTCGGTGGCCGCGAGCGAGCTCGGGGTGTCGAGTATGGTGGCGAGGCGCGCCACGCCTTTCCGTGTGTAGACATAGGGGAGCCTTCGTGATCCGCCGCGGCCGGGCTTTGCGATCACGCCCTGTGACATCAAACGGGCACGCTCGTCTTCGGTCAGCTGGAACCTGTAAGAGGAGGCGAACTTCGCCGGGTTGCGTGCGACCGCCTGGTTGACCTCCCGCGTGGCCACGCTGAACGCTGCCGCCACGCGCACATCGAGGATGACGGGCAAGCCGCGCAGCACGAAGACCGGCTCACCGCCGGTCGGTTCGAGCGCGTCCGTGTCATCCGGTATGGCCACGGCGCCACCTCCGGCGGTCTCCTCATCCTGCCCCATGTCCCTCGCCCGTTTGCGATCACAGAACGTGATCTCAAAGATCAAGCCGGCTCCCTTGCGATCAGACCCTCCATGAGGCGGGCGAACCCGCTCTCGATCTCATAGACCGCCGTGAACTCGGCGAATTGCCATCGCCCGAACTTCGTGAGGTTGTTCACGCCCGGCACCCAATAGGACCGCATCGTGTTGGCCTTCTCCTTGGCATTCTCGCCACGGTAGCCTTTGATCTCGACCACCAGGTTCAACGGGTCGGGCCGTCCGTCGTCGATCGAGACGATGAAGTCGGGCAGGTATCGCCGCTGGGTGGAGCCGTCGAGATAGGGCACCTCGAAGCCGAGGTTGTGGTTTTTGACATAGGCCCTCACGCGCGAATGGCTCTCGACCACCCGGCAGAACTCCGCCTCCCAGTCGCTGTCGCAGATGACCCAGTTCACTTGGCATTTGGGCGGCGGCCCTTCCGTGTTCCAGCGGGTCTCCTTCGACGTGGTGAAGTTAACGAAGCGGGTCGAACCGGTCGGGTTGTAAGCGTCGAGGATGGCCTTGACGGGCTTCTCTCCGACCAGGCTCAAGGTGATCGCCGCCTTGATCCGCTCGGCCGCCATGTCGGCCAGCTCTTGATAGAGCAATTGGGCCGGATAGGTGTCGCCGGTGCAGCGCAGATAGCCGCCCTCCAGCCATTGCCGCGTGATCCGCTTGAGGTGGCCGAACAGGTGCAGCTTCGGCTCGTCGCCCGGATCACGGTATTTGTTGTAGAGAAGGTGCCGGGCGAGATGGAACAGGATCGTGGAGTTGCGCGTGTCGGCCAAGTGCTTGAGCGTCAGGTCGACGCCTTCGCCGACGATGCCTTGGTTCTTGGTCACCGAGGGGCCGACCAGTTGCGGCGTCAGTTCGAGCACGTGATCCGGACCGAACGTGGCCTCGAGCCGCTCCTCGGGTAGTTCCACGCGGTACCCTTCGACCCGCGGGAACACGATCTCAAGTGCATCGCGCTCCGGCCGAACGGCATGGACGCGGATCGTTTCGCGCGGCTTCGCCGGCGGGGCGATCACGGGCTTCGCCGCGAAGTCGAAGGGGATGCCGAGGACGTCGGCATATTCGACGTTGAAGAGGCCGTCCTCGTTCAGGGTGTAGGACTGACGCCTGAGGCCGCGGCCGACGACTTGCTCGCACAGGAGCTGCGTCCCGAACGCGCGGACGCCGAGGATGTGGGTCACCGTGTTCGTGTCCCAGCCTTCGGTCAGCATGGACACGGAGACCACACAGCGGATCTGCTCGCCGAGCCGGCCCTTCTTGCCGACCGTGTTCATGACCTCGCGCAAAAGCGTGGCTTCATCGATCTTGTCACCGGCGTGCATGTCGCCGGACCGCTCGATCATGTCGCGCTTGAACCGGTCGATCTCGTCGCTCGCGATCTCGCGAAAATCCTTGTCGAGCGCCTCGCCGCTTTCGAGCTGTGCGCTGTCGATCAGGATCGTGTTCGGTCGGGGGAGCCGGTTGCCGAACTCGTCGAAGTTGCGGAAGAGGCCAAGGCGGCCGTTCTCCAAGGTCGACGAGCCGTCGCCGTTGTCACGCTGGAAGCCGGAGACGTATTTGTAGACCAGCTCCGACGTCGACGTGTTGTTGCAGACGACGATGAAGACCGGCGGTACACCGAGACCCGCCTCCTTCCAGAGGTTGAACGTCTTCTCGTAGTGCCCGTAGAGCGCTTCGAGCGCGGTCAGAAGCTCCACGGGAAGGCTTAGAGGGTCGGGCGACTTGCCGGTGCCGCGCCCCTTTTTCGGGAGCTTCTTGCCGATGTGTTCCCAAAGGTTTCGGAACTTTGGCGTGTCGCCGCCCGGCACATTGTCGGCGACCGGGATGCGCGGCAGCTTCACAATCCCGCATTCGATCGCGTCCATGAGCGAGAAATCGCTCATGGTCCAAGGGAACAGGGCCCCTTCGCGATAGCCGGACCCGCGCAGGAAGAAGGGGGTCGCAGACAGGTCGTAGACGAAGGCGATGCCGAGCTGACGCTTCACCGCTTCGAGGCCCGAGATCCACATGCGGGCGGCTTCGTTGTTCTTCTCCGCCTCGGCTCGGTCTTCGCCGTTCAGGTCGTCATCGTCATCCTCGTCCCGCACCCGCTCACGGTAGCAATGATGGGCTTCGTCGTTGATGACCACCACGTTCGTCATACCCATGAGGTCGGGCATGACGCGCTGGATCATCTGACCTTCGGTCTCGGTGGTCTGCAGCTTCTCCTTCCGCCATCCCTCGATCGCGGCCCGCGTGCCCTTCGCGACGTCCAGCCGCTCCCTGAGCTTGAAGGCGTGGTAGTTGGTGATGACGATCTTCGCGCGGTCCATGTCGGCCAACATGTCCGGCGGCACGAGTTCGCGGTGGCGGTAATAGCTCTCCGGATCATTCGGCAGGAGGACGCGCAACCGATCCCGAATGGTGATACCAGGGGCAACCAGCAGGAACCCTCGCGAAAAGTGTTTGCTGTTCGGATACCGGACCGCGTTGATGGTCTGCCACGCGATCAGCATGGCCATGACCGTCGTCTTGCCGGCGCCGGTCGCGAGCTTGAGGGCGAGCCGCATCAGCTCGGGGTTCGCCTGTGCGTTCGCTCCCTCGAGGTGCTTCCAGAACTTCTGGAATCGAGTGCCCATCTTGGGCGCGACCTCGACCAGCCAGACCGCCGTCTCGACCGCTTCGATTTGGCAGAAGAACGGCCTGATGTCCTCGAACTCGTGACTCCGCCAATGCTTCAGGAGCCGTGCTGTCTCGGGCGTCACGAGCCACTGATCAGGGTTAGGCAGGTTCCGCCAAACCTCGACGTAGGTCCGCACCTCGTTGATGATCGGGGTTGGGTTGTACTCTTGCTTCTCCGACGAGAGCCCCTTGCCGTCCCCGAAGGGAAGCGAGGCCTGTGCCTTTGTTCCTGGCTTGGCCTTTCGCTTCTTCGGTTTCGGCACCGGCGTGACCAGGTCCGACCGACGGCGGTTGTCGATGATGCGATTGGTGGGCTGCCCGTCGCTGTCGAGTTCCCAATGGCGACCGGGATAAGCATAGGGCGAGTTCAGGATCGGACGTTCGAAAAACGGGGCTTCCATGGGTCCTGCCATGCGCTCTGTCAGCGTCCGGCCAGCAACGAGGACCAGCTACGCCGTGGGCTCAACATGATGCCAAACTGACGTCCGCCGCAAGCGATCGGGATGTCCTGACCGCAGATGTTGCCAATGGGCAACCTGGAGTACGAAGAAGTGCCTGCTGCGCCCTAGAAGCTTAGGCCCAACAGTTCGTTGTCAGCGCGAGATCGCCAGGTGAAAGCGTGCTTGTCATGTTCGGCTAAACCCAACCTGCCCTAAGCAAATTTGATCCTGACGGGTTCGGTTCCGGGTCTGTAGAACACTTATCGTCGGGGCGAGCGGTATATTTCTGTCTCGGCTCAGTGCCGCAGCCAGCGCGTCGGCGCTTGTGCGTCTGCGGAGTTTAGTGTAAATAACACGTAATAATTGAACTTTATTTTTTGTGCACTGCACACAGGGACCTCTCCCGAAAGGGGCTAGATGTCATGTCCTATGCGATTGATAGTCTGCTGCGGGGGATTGAGGCAATCGAACTGCCGGCATTGCCGGCATTGCGGACGGGCGCGGCGGCCGGAATGTCGCCCCCGGTTACGCCGTTGCCCGACTACAAACCGCTCGTAGAGGAAGTCATCACGGTTGGCTCGCAGATTGCCGAGTTCGCCGCCGACGTGCCAGTCGATCTCAGGGCGGACGTAGCCAACTGCTTTCTGCTCGCCCAGCTCGCTGCGGACAAGGTCGTCGAGACGCGTTCGCGCGCCGACTACAAGATGTGGTACAGTTCGTATGTTGCGACACTCCGCAAATGCGGTTGGCTGATTGAAGGCGACGAAGATGTAATGAGGCAGATCGCTGGTACGAGTGCCCAGGTTCACCAGCAGATCATCGACGTTCTGACATTGGCGTTGGGCCCGGCGGTAAGCGCCGTGTCGTTGGTGCTGGGCATGCTCAATGGCCTCAAGGTCATGTCTCAAGACCAGCCATTCTTCACAATCTTCGACCAAGCGAGCAACCGTGTAGGCGCGAAGCTTTTCCAGATCAGCTATGTCGGCGTCGGCGAGGTAGCGAAAGAGCCGAGAATTCGTCTTGCGGCATACCGTCTCGAAGCGAGTGCGACGGTCACGCAGATCCTATTCTTCAAGTTTCAGTCTACGAATGTCCAGTTGCGCAGCTTCAGCTCGGATCTGTCGATGGACGCGGCAATGTTTGCTGAAGTGCGCAAAGCCATCTTCGACAAAGTCAAGGATCGCGTCGTCGGCAATATCGCTGCGATCGAAATTTAGACTTTCTCCAAAGCTTTTCGAATGGGGGCTGCCGTGTCTGTGATCGATACGAATGACAATGTTTCCGCCCATCTCGAGTCTCTGCGCGCTCGCGGCGTCACTGCCATCGGGCGATACTACTCATCCCGAGCGTGGAAGCGCCTGACACGGGCGGAGGCCGCGGCGATCACCGCGCAGGGCATGAAAATTTTCACGGTCTTCGAAGACGACGGCGATCCGAATCTCACGCGGGACAATGGTCTCAATCATGCGCAGATTGCGATAGCGCAGGCGCGTGACGTCGGCCAGCCAACGGGTTCGGCCATTTATTTTGCACTCGAGCATCTGCCAGGCGGCTACAAGCGGCGGCACGTCGAAGGAATCATGGACTATGTTGCCGGTCTTCGCGACGGCCTCGCAGGTCGCTACGAGCTCGGCATCTACAGCAGTGGTGTCGTTCTTGACGCGTTGCTGAACGCGGGCGCCTGCGAGTATACATGGCTCAGCGCCTCGATGAGCTTTGAGGGGTCGCGTGAATTCTACGCCTCGAACCGCTGGTCGATCGCGCAGGTGACCGCCGACGGTCGACCGCAGATTGACCAGAACTGGGACGGCGTCAGCGTCGACGTCAATCAGGCCAAGGCCGACTTCGGGCAGTTCAAGGTAGAGGTCACGACCAACACCATGGCGGCGTTGACCTCGATCGGGATAGCGACCATCGGCGGCGGGGTGGACAACGAGGATCCGGCCGCTCCTGGTGAGGGCGAACTGAGCGACACGGCTGATTTCGAGACGGCTCGCTTCTTTGCGAACTCGGGCAATCAGTGGGGCGCCGTGTCCGACACGCCCGATGTCGGATCCGGCGTTGCGGGCGTGTCGGCAGCCGGCGCCGGTGCCGCCGCGGCCGGGCTCAGCGGATTTGATCTCGCTCGGGCGAAACAGTTCCTCGACGACTGCATGAACTCGCATCCTCGGGTGACGTATGGATTAGGCGCCAAGGTGCCGTTCCTTGGAGCCGTGCCGGGACGCGATTTCACGAAGGTCGACTGCAGCGGCTTCGTCCGCGAAGCAATCCGGTTGTCCACCAATCCGCGCGTCCCCTTTCCGGATGGCTCTGTGGTGCAGCACGACTGGGTCAAGGCACACCAATTCGAGCGCTCGACCGTCGACGACGGCGCCGATGACGATGGCGTCGTTCGGATTGCGTTCCTCTCGCCGCACGATTCGCCGCAAGGCATCGGCCATGTGATGCTCCTGAGCGGTGGGAAGACCCTCGAGTCGCATGGCGGAACCGGACCGGACAGCCGTATCTGGGCCGACCTTGGCTTCAGGAAGAAGATGTCGGTCTACGTCCTGTCCCGCGGCTCGGCGGCAGTCGGATTGGCAAGCCTTTCGATCGTGGCAGCTGGCGTCGTTTCGGACGCGCCGACGTTCACGGTTCGTAACGGCCATCGCTATCGTGCGACCGTCGTCCTGCGCGGCTTCGAGGCACTGGTCGGAAACGATACGGTCGTCGCCAAGTTCAGCGAAATCGGCTTCACCGACGTAAATGCCACCGGGTCTGGTAGCAAGCGCCAGGTCGAGGGCACCTGGAGCCGGGACGATACCACTGCGCAGATCGATCCCCGTTTGAAAGACATCGTGGAACTACCGGCGAATGCTGCCGCGCCGCTCGCCGCTCCGTCGATCGTAGGTCGCGCGGTGCCGGTCGAGGAGGGTGGCGGGCTACCTCCTAGCGTATTCTCCGCACGCGCGCTTCCGTCACATCACGACAACCTCCTTGTCGTCAGCGCACGCGCCGACCGGAACCTCATGCCGGCTGTCGCCGGGCCGCAGCTCGCCGCAGCCAACATTGCGGCCTTCGAGCCGGTCACGCAAGGACTGAGCGCGCTCAACTTTTTCGACCGCGCCGGGCTGGTGCGGGCAGTCACCCCGCTTCGCGGCCCGATCGTGGAGGCGCCGCCCGGCGTGAGCTTCTCGGCGGGGGCGCGGATCATGGCCGCCAGCGTCTACGAGACGACCGCGGCGGCCGCCGCAGCTCCGGTCGCCTCGCAAGGGACGAGCTTCATCGAGCTCGAACCCGGGCAGAATGTCGAACAATTGCGCCGCGAACTCGCCGGCGACCCCAACGTGATCTCGGTCTCGACCGTGCCAGCGCGCTATCTCGCGGCCCGCGCGCCAGGCAGGAAATCCTCCAACGAAGGAGAGGATCCGGGCAGTGACGTCGGCATCGAGGCCATGCCACCGGGCGGGCTGCTCGCCTGGAATTTGCGCAAGATTCTATGGCCCCAGGCGCGGGCCCAGCCCGGATTTGTCGAGGCCGAGTCCATCCGAGTGGCTGTGCTCGACACCGGCGTCGACGATCAGCATTCTGACCTTGAGATCGACGAGTACCACTGGAAGAACTCTGATATTTCCGAGCCGGTCTCCGACAAGGACATCGTCGGCCACGGCACGCATGTGTCGGGAATCATTTCCGCGGTGTTAAAAGGGCCCAATTCGGTAAGCGGCGTCTGCCGCTGCAAGCTCACTGTCTGGAAGATCTTCAGCGACAAGCCCCGCTTCGCTGCGGGCGCCTATCACTACTTCGTTCACCCGATCCTCTATCGCCGGGCGCTGGCGGCCCTGGTCGACAACCCAGTCGACGTCGTCAATCTGAGCATCGGCGGACCGGGGGCACCTGATCCGACAGAAAGGGCACTGTTCAACCAGCTCCTTGCCGCCGGCGTGACCGTTTGCGCGGCGATGGGCAACGATCGCCAGTTCGGCAGCCCGATCTCCTACCCTGCCGCCATACCCGGCGTCATCGCGGTCGGCGCGACCGGGCTCGACGACCGCGTCACGGTGTTCTCCAACAGCGGCAACCACATTGCCTTGTCGGCGCCGGGCAAAGCCATCTGGTCGACGCTCCCGCACTACGCCGGGCAAACCGGTTTTAGTGCCGTGCTCGGGCCCGACGGTAAGCCGCAACAAAGCAAGGCGCAGAAGCGCGAGATTCATTATGACGCCTGGGATGGAACGTCGATGGCGACACCCCATGTGAGTGGCAGCGCGGCGTTGCTCATTGCGAAGCACGGGACGGGCAAGCTGTCTCCGGCGCAAGTTCGCGCTGCGCTGATGGAAAAAGCTGATAAAGTGTCAGGTATGAACGGCGCCGACTTCACGCCCGACTACGGGGCGGGTCGCCTAAACCTCGACAAGGTATTGAAATGATGAACAGCGTGCTTTTCACCTTCTCCGAAACGGCCTCCGAGCAAGTCCAGAACGCGCTGGGCGATCGGTTGATGCGCGAGCAGGGCGTGCACAATGTCGGGCGCATCAGTCCCGATGCCAAACGCCCTGCCTTGCGCCGCATGTGGTACGCGGAGGTCGCCGACGAAAAGACGGCAATGAATGTCGTTCGGAAACTCAACCAACTGACCGAGATCGAATCCGCGGCGCTGCCTGCCGAGCGCGGCATCATTGCTTAGTTGGAGGAAGCTGCGGAGAGTTGGAGTCTGATTGGGTCAAGGATTTGGTATGTACTGTTGAGCCAACTCACGTCTGCCCAGGCAATGGAATGTCGAAGTATTGAAGCATTCCATGTAAGGATCCTCGCAGGAGGCCGCCGCCTCGCGAACTTCGCTGGCTATTTATTGGAAATTCGAATTGTCTAACCGTAAAGAAGTCGAAGATCGTGATGGACGTTTGAATGAATAGGACGTCCTCCATGGTGATCTAAAAAAGTATTCGGTTAGCAAAGGCTCATGTAATTCTCTCACATTATATTGGGATGCATCACTCCGCGTCGCGAGTGCAAAATGAATCTCTGCTTATCTTGCTTAAAGGTAAGCGCTGTCCTGCTCTCACCTTCCTCGTCGCCGCGTAAAGCCCGACGCTGACGATCCGTTTGGAGGATCGTTTTTTGCCTGGACTTGACTACAGCCTTGAGCCGCCCGGCGAAGTTCGGCGCTTCGAAGTGATCAACGCGGCGCTCGACCGGCGGCGGTGGACGGCGGATGATCGGGCTCGGATCATCGCCAAGACCTTGGAACCGAGCGCCGTGGTGTCTGAGGTGGCGCGCCGTCACGGGCTGACGCCGCAGCAGCTGTTCACCTGGCGTCGCGAGGTGCGCAAGCGGACGGAGGACGACTCGCTCGCCTTCGTCCCGTCCGTAGTCGAGCCGGAACCGGCACCTGATGCCGAGGACCCTTATCATCGACCAATATGTGCCCACTCGCGCATTCCGATCGATGTGATCACCTTCGGAAGGGCGGATACCCTGTTTCAGTCATCGCAGGCGGCATCGAGGATGTCGGCATAGGTCTCGAAGACCCTGTTGGAGAGCCAGTTCGCTCGGAGATATTGCCAGACGGTCTCGACCGGGTTCAGTTCGGGTGAGCGCGACGGCAGCAGGATCAGTGTCATGTTCTTCGGAACCTCGAGCTTTTCTGTGGTGTGCCAGCCACGAAAGAATCCCTCGTGAGTCAGAAAACGAGGCCTTTGGTATCAGTCCTTGCCGATCGCCCAGGCGAGCATCTGCCCGAACAATCGGCGATAGCCGTGCCATGCGATAAAGTCCGGCGGCAGCCAATGCGGGCCGACATCTGATGTCCAGGCGACGGAACGGCCACGGCCGTAGCGTCCGCTCACCAGCAGCGGCAGCGAGCCGTAATCGGTGGAGACCGTGGCCAGCACGTCGGCATCGGGCTTTGCAACGACCTGGTTGAAGCCGAGCAGATACGGCCAATCCGCGCCGAGATCGCGCAGGATAGGGTGGTCGGACACGCCGGACACGACGGGTCTGAAGCTTTCCGGGACTTCCACGCGATCGTCGATCGGCAGGCAGGTGACCGGCAGGACCTCTTCCACGGCGGTCTTGTGATAGCGCGCCGCGCCGTTGATCCCCTGGAAGCTGAAATATCCGCCGAACATCAAGAGACCGCCGCCGCCCTCGACATAGTCGTGCAGAAGGCGAAGGCGATTGGGCGTCGGTTTGGAATGCACCCAAGTATCCGGATGGAGCAGCAACGTATTGGCGCCGATATCGGAAAGAACGACGGCTTCGTAGTCGTTCATGGCCTCAAGCGTTTGCGGAAAGTTCCGCTGTGCCTCGTGTGAGGGCATGAACGTGATATCGAAATCGCTATCCTTCAGGGCAGCAAGAAGTTCGTCGGCGCCGGTGTGGTAGGTGGCCGTCGCGAACTGATCGAAACCCTTCACGTGCATCGCCGTCGACACCCATGATTCACCCGCGAGGAGGACTTTGTGCTTCGTCATTGATGCCTCTGATCGTCTTTGGTCTTTTAGCGTCCTACGATGACTCGCACCAATTCAGCTAGAGCGGAACGTATGCGAAGGCAGGATGGGACCGGCTTGCATGGCTTCTTGTCCGGCAGAACTTGTATCAATCATAAAAAAGCGGTGCGAGCCTTGCCGTTTGCACGAACCCGGGATCGTGCAGCGGCACCAGTTCGCCTCCCGTTTCGCTGGCGATCGCCTTCAGGCGCCGGATGCTTGCAAGCGCAGCGGTATCGTCCATGCTCGACCCGAGAATTTCGCGGTCGAAATTTTCCAGGAGGTCCGCGACATCGCCGATCAGGATCTTCACCCCGGAGTTCGGCAGCCGGACGACAGCCGATTGATGCCCCGGCCTATGCCCGCGCGTGAGGACCAGATCGATGCCGGGCATCACCTGCACATCGCCATCGACGATATTCCAGTTGATCGCCGCGTCTCCATACTCGGCGAAATTCCGGCTCGCCCTGCCGTCCGCCGAGAAGGCGGCGTCGTATTCCATGCGCTGGATAGTGACGCGTGCCTTGGGAAAATCGCGTAAATGCCCCGTATGGTCGCCGTGAGCGTGGCTGAGAATGATCTCGCGGACATCGGCGGGATCGACACCGACGGCGGCCAGTTGGGGCAGCAGTTCGTGGTCGGCCAGAACCAACGGCGGCGCCGGAAACCGATCGTTGACGAAGTGCGCGTGGCTGGCGGCGATGTCCTGCAGCGGGCGGCTGTCGAGGCCGGTGTCGAACATCACATGGCCGTTTGCCGTCTCCATCAGATAACAACAAATGGGGACGGCGAGCACCACATTGGGCGGCCCGCCGCGCACGCAGACGGATTTTCGAATGATTTCATAGCCGACGAGGAAAATGTAAAGTTTCGAAACCGCCGTCATGGCTTGACCTCGCTTGGCCGATTTTCGAGCCCGCCGCCGGCCGGGGGCATCCGTTCCTCGGCGCCGATCGCTGCCAGGCCGGCGCGCGCAATCGCGATGTCCTCGGCATCGGGGGCGGATCCGACGCCGATCCCGCCGACGCAAACGCCATCGATCACGATCGGCAATCCGCCGGCCATATTGGTGATCCGGCCACCCGACGCCGACGCGAGGCTCGGCGCCATCGCTTCGTCGATTTCGGTGGTCGGGCGGCGGTGAGACGCCGCCGTCGATGCTTTGGTCGTCGCGGTGAACATCGAAATCAACTTCGCATCGTCCATGCGCACCGAGGCGATGACGTTGCAGCCCTCATCCACGACGACGATGTCGACGGCCTCGCGGAGCTCGTCCGCCTTGCGAATGGCGGCGTCGAGCATCCGGAGCGCCGCCAGATGCGTGAGCTTGATGCTCGGTTTGGTGAATGGCATGGAACCCCGGCTTCTCTGGTTGGATACGCTCCTTGGCCGGAGCGTATCTCAACTCTCGTAAGGACAGTCGCCAGACGTTGAAGAGGTGACCCGGCCTAGAGGAAAGACGGATCGAAGATATCGGCGTAAGGCACTTCCTTGTTGGTCATTCCCGAGATCATGATGATGCTCTGGGTTTTTTGCCAGGCCTCCTCGGGCATCGCGCCGTCGATCTGCCACATGTCGTTCGTGCTCGCACTCTTGAGGATGGCGTCGAGATCGTCTTTCGGGAGCGTCGGGAATTCTTGCGCCGCGATCGCGCGCATCTCGTCGGAATTCTCGCCGACCAGCTTCAACGATTTCTTCGTCGCCTCGACCATCGCCTTGGCAACGGCCGGCTCGCTCTTGATCAGTGTGAGCGGCAGGTTCACCGTGGTCCAGGCGAAGAGCCCGAGTTCTTTCGGCATGCTGGAGAACGGTGGCTGCCAGATCTTGGCCTGGACGCCTTTCGAGATCGAGGGCTCCGAGACCATGGCGAGGTCGGCCTCACCATTTTTCATCGCCGCCATCGAGCCGGCCTCGGTCGCTATTTCGACCAGAACGACGTCGCTTCTCGGGTCGAGGTTATCGCGCTTCAGCAGGTAGAGCAGAATGGAATAGCCGGTGCCGCCGCGGGTCCCGACGGCAATCCTCTTGCCCTTGATGTTCTCGGCGAAGGACTTGGACGGATCGACGGTGACGCCCGTTCGCGCAACCAGAAACGAGTTGGCCCGGTTGGAGAGTGCGATGATGCCGCGGATCGGCTTGCCGCCCTTGAGATTGGCGAAGGCGATGTGCTCGGGACCGCCGATATAGCCGTCGGCATTGCCCGACTGCACGGCGGCCATGGCCTTGCCGCCGCCCTCGGACGTGACCAGCTGGATATCGAAGCCGGCGTCCTTATAAAAGCCCTTGCGTATTCCAATGTAGAATGGAAGGGAATCCGCCGAGTGACCCGGCTCGGTGATGGTCAGCTTACGTATTTGGGCGCGGGCGCTGATGATGTTGAACGTGCTGGCGATGCCAAGACCGGCTGTGCCCGCGAGAACCTGTCGACGATTGAAGCGTTTCATGGGAGTTCCTTTTCCGGCAGCGTTTGATTGCGACGTCCGACATGCGGATGCTACTTTTCGTTGCGTGTGTTCTTCATTCCTTTCATGAAAATCTCCTCCAGCTTCGAGACGATGGCGTAGAGGAGGGTGGCCAGCATGGCGAGGATGGTGATCCCGATCCAAATCAGAGCCATGTCGTAGGTGGCGCCGGCATACATGATGATCTTCCCGAGCCCGTATTGGGACGAGATGAACTCACCGGCGATCACGCCCGCCAAGGCAAGACCGATGTTGACGTGCAGTGATGACGTGATCCAGGGCAGTGCCGAGGGAACGACGATCTTGAAGAAGACGTCCCTGCGCGTGCCGCCGAGCGACAGCGTCAGCTTGACGAGGTCTTCGTCGACGGCCTTGACGCCTGCATGGGCGGCGAGCGCCGTGATGACGGCGGTAAAGGCGATCGCGAGGGCGATCTTGGACCAGATGCCGATGCCGAACACCAGGATGATCAGCGGAGCCAGAGCAATTTTCGGCACGGCGTTGAACACGACGATGTAGGGCTGGACCACCTCGGCCGCATTGTCCGACCACCAGAGGCTGAGGCCGATGACGGCGCCAAGGGACGATCCGAGCAGAAATCCGATGACGGTCGCCCTGAAGGTGAACCATGTATCCTGAAACACCGTTCCCTGATCGATAAGCTGGATCGCAGCCTCCCAGATCAGCGAAGGTGACGACCAGAAGAATGGGTCGATAACGCGGGCGCGGGCGCAAAGCTCCCAGCCACCGATGATGGCAACAAAGCTCAGTATCTGAACGGTCACGATGATATGGCGCGGCCACTTCTCGGCGTCCTTCATGACGACGCCGGTTCGACGCTTTCTGGGGCTGGGCTGGGGCTGGGTGGTCCTGAGAACGCCGTCGATACTATTGTCCGTCATCGTCCGCTCCTCACCCGTGCTGGCTGGCTGGGCCATTGTCAAAAAGGAGGTCGAGGCAGTGGTGTTTCAGGCGGGCAAAGGCCGGAGAGGTGACGACGTTGCGATCACGCGGTCGGGGGATGTCGACGTCGAGCCGTTCGGCGATACGTCCTGGGCGTGGCGACAGGACGCAGATTTCATCCGACAGGAAAATCGCCTCATCGACATCATGAGTGACGAACAGGATCGTCCGGTCGAATTCCGCCCAGATGGTCAGCAGCCATTCCTGCATCCGAAAGCGTGTCTGCGCGTCCAGCGCCGCAAAGGGCTCGTCGAGCAAAATCACATCATTGTTGCAAAGCAGGGTGCGCAGAAGCGCCGCGCGCTGGCGCATGCCGCCGGAGAGGTTATTCGGATAGTGGCTCTTGAACTGCCCGAGGCCATAGCGGTCCATGATGGGCGCCGCCTGCTTGCGCGCTGTCGCCCTGTCGACGCCTTGGATTTCCAGTCCGAAGATCACGTTGTCGAGGACGGTTCGCCATGGCAGCAGCAGATCCTTCTGCAGCATGTAGGAGACGAGACCAGCCCGGCCGGTGATATCGTCGCCGTCCAGCAAGACACGGCCGCTGGTCGGCGACAACAACCCGGCAAGGATATTGAACAGCGTCGACTTACCGCATCCCGATTGACCGATGAGACTGATGAACCGGCCCTTGGGTACATCGAGCGAGATGTCCGAAATCGCCTGCACCGTCCTCGCGCCGCTCCCAAAGCGGTGCGACAGGCCCTCGAGACGCAGCTTGGCCGCCCCCGCCCCGTCGAGGGGAGAGTTCGAATAAGTCACGACGGCACCCCATGCTGTTGCTGAACGCGAAACGGTGCGACTGATCCTGACCGCACGTGCTCCCGTGCTCGAAACTTGGACGGGAAATTGGTTTTCGAGCGCGGTAGCATGGCAAATCTCCTCCAGACGCCCACCAAACTGGCTATTCTGGTGTTGAGACCTCCCGGGCTTTTATCCCGCCGTGTATCGATACGGATGTCTCCCGCACCGATAGCTGCTCTCGGTCCAGACGTACCCTCAAGTACCGGAACCCTAGCCGCTAAACTCGCAATGACACACGCAAGCGCTATGCCAGTCTCGATTATTTTACAAGCTGTTGATTATATTATAAGATTTCACGATGAAGGCTCGCCTGCATTTGCGAGCACTCGTCCTGTTGCCTATTGTTTGGGAGAATGCTGATGAGAAAGGAAGCTAGAGTGCGACCCCTGAGGCGGACAGTGTGACAACGAAGTGCTCGCTGTCTTGATCGGACACCGGTTCTGGCCGCTGGGCCCATGCATAGTCCGAGGCATTCGCCTATGTCCGAGACCTTCTCGAAAGTGCAAGTCATGACCGGAGTTGTCCGTTCTCGACGCTTCACGACCGAGCAGAAGCTCGCCGTGGTTTCGGAGACAACGCAGCCTGACCTCGGTGGTCATCCGTTGGCATAGGCTTGAGCGTCCGTCCGGCCGCGTCACAGGGCACCGATGTGGAGTGTTTTGGGATCGGTTGCTGCCGGCCGGCGGTGTCTTAGGTGAGGGCGGTGGGCCGTGCCGACCGCGTCGACGTCTGCATGGGCGTGTTGGTCGGCCGCCTTGCGATGTCGTGAGGGCTGTGGAGTTGCGTATACTCCGCGCCCGCCTGTAACCGTGCCTGATCATAGTCATAGCCTTGCAGCGACCATCGTAGGCGTTCGGCACTTCAGCGCCGGTCGAGGTCTGCTCTCAGGTGCCAGCCGACACCTTCGAGCAGCCCAATCAGGTTCCGCCCCATGTCCGGAACAACAACGCAAGAGGAGGCCGAGGCGTGTGAGTGGCCGACCTACAGGGACTATTGATCCCGTTCGTTTGCTTGAGGCGACCGTTCGCCGCGCAGCATCTCGGGACCCACCCGAAGGGCCTTCGTCAATCTGTCGCGACAGAAGTTTTCCCCCACCTGACCCGTTCGGGAGGAACGGGTCTGTTCGACCGGTCCCTCCCTCTCCACCATCCTGACTGTTGGCTAGATCCTCGGGATTTTGGACAGGACAGGGGAAAGCCTCCGAGCCGACCGGCTGGGTTCTCCCTGCCAGTCCTGACCGCCGACCGAGCCGCCCGATCCCGGGCGCCGACTTGGCCCGTCAGCTCGCTCGCTTCTTCACGGCAGGACTGTCGCCCGCCGCCGAGGCTCGGCCATCGAGCTTTCGCAGTTGCCCTCCGGTCTGTCCTCGGTCCCCGATGGTCCGGATTTCCCGATCGCCGCCACCGTCTGGACGGTGCGCGGGCCTGTGACATGCGCGATCTGGACAACCGGTCGCCGGGCTCCGGGCCTCATGGCGGCCGATCCGGATGCGCCTCGAGGCGGCGGGCGCCGTCGCCCCCTGACTGACGCTGAAGGGGCTCCGGCACACGGTCGCGACCGTGCTCGCCGAACTCGGCTACGACGAGCGGACCATCGCCGACATGCTTGGCCAGAAAACGGTCGAGATGGCTCGCCACTATGCGAGGCGTGCCGACCGCAGCCGGAAGATGACCGCGGTTGTCGAGAATTTCGATGTGGAAGTGAACAGGCGGCGAACAGCTTCTGGCAAACCGAAGTCCGAAAACTGGCAAACTAAGGAAGACGGCAAATGAACCGGCTCATTTTTCCGTTTGCTATCAATGGGTTGGTTGGTGCCCAGGGACGGAGTCGAACCGCCGACACGCGGATTTTCAATCCGCTGCTCTACCAGCTGAGCTACCTGGGCACAGCATGTCGGGCGGCGGAGGGCCGATCCGACGGAGCCCGGGGGTTATAGTCAGTCGGGGCGGGGATGTCCAGACGGTTTCGGCAACCTTGCGGGGTGCGCCGGCGAGGGCGGAAAGGTGAGCGTCGTCAAGCGGTAAGCGGGACGGAGCGGCGCGCCTCCGGCGGTCGGCGCGCCCCGGATGGCGGTGGCATTTTGCGCCGCCCGTCGTCCTCTTCGCGCGGCGGCGGGCAAGGGGCGCCGGCCTCGCCGTAGACCGCGGGCACCGCGACGGTCGTGGAACGGGGGGCGTCGCGCCGGTCTCGGTGCACGGACAGACCGCGACGATCGTGGAACGGGGGGGCGTCGCGCCGGTCTCGGGGCACGGACAGACCGCGCCGGCCGTGGATCCGGGAGGGACCACTCCGGCGGCGGGGCAGGGAAGCGCCCTGACGGCGTCGGGTCCGGGCGGCGTCGCGGCGCCGGTCGGCGGCGGGCGCAGAGGCGCCGGCCCCTCGTCACGCCTCGTCGGCGTCGGGGTCGTCGGCGGCGGGGATGGCGTAGACGCCGGAGAGCCAGCGGTGCAGGTCGACCTTGCGGCAGCGGTCGGAGCAGAACGGCCAGGTGGCGGTGACCGACATGCGGCCGCAATTGGGGCAGGGGCGGGCCGGCCGCTCCGGGCGCGGCGCGGCGGCGGCGGTCGAGGCGGCCGGGGCGGTGCCCGGGGTCGACGCGGCAGGGTCGGAAGGGTCCGCCGCCGGCGAGGCCGCGGCGTCGGCGGCCTCGGCTCGGCCGGCGGATGCGGCCGGCTTGGTCGTCCTGGACGGTTCGGTCATGGGTTCACCTTCGGTTGCGGCGCCCCGGGCGGGACCACCGCGCCGCCTCCCGGCCCCCCTCAGGCGCCGGTGACGAGCAGCGGCGAGCCCCAGCCGGCGCGGATCGGGTAGCTGCAGCCGTCGAGCATGGCGAGGCTTTCGGCGAGCGGCAGGCCGACCACGGCGGTGTAGGAGCCGGACAGCTTCAGCACGAAAGCGCCGGCGATGCCCTGGATCGCATAGGCGCCGGCCTTGCCGCGCCATTCGCCTGAGGCCAGGTAGCCGTCGATGTCGGCGCCGGAGAGCCGCTTGAAGCGCACGCGCGCGTCGACCATCCGCCAGCGATACTTGCCCTTGGCGTCGATCAGGCCGACCGCCGACCACACCCGGTGCGAGCGCCCGGACAGGAGCCGCAGGCAGGCGACCGCGTCGTCCGAGGTCTCCGCCTTCGGCAGGATGCGGCGGCCGACCGCCACCACCGTGTCGGCGGAGAGGATCAGGCTGCCGCGCCAGTCCGGCTCGTCGCGGATCACGCCGGCGATCGCCTCGGCCTTTTCGCGGGCGAGGCGCTCGGCGAGCGCGCGCGGCAACTCGCCCTTCTTCGGCGTCTCGTCCAGATCGGCGGGGCGCAGATCGTCCGGTTCGATCCCGACCTGCTGCAGGAGGCCGAGGCGCCGCGGGCTCGCGGAGGCGAGGATCAGCTTCGGGCGGGGTTCGGCCATGGTCGGGGATCCGGTTCGGTCGCCAGGCGGCGGGCCAACGGCAGCGGACGTGTGCCGCCGGCGAGCTACTTGAAGCGATAGGTGATGCGTCCCTTGGTCAGGTCGTAGGGCGTCATCTCGACCAGGACCTTGTCGCCGGCGAGGACGCGGATGCGATTCTTGCGCATCCGGCCGGCGGTGTGGGCGATGATCTCGTGCTCGTTCTCGAGCTTCACGCGGAACGTCGCATTCGGCAGGAGTTCGGTGACGATGCCGGGGAATTCCAGGATCTCTTCCTTGGTCATAAGCAGTCCGGTTCTGAGCTCGAAGTCGCGGGAAACTAGCGGATCGGGCTCGAAAAGAAAACGGGGGCCTCGCCGAAATAGGCAAGGACCCGCGCGGTCACCCGCGCGGGCGGCGACAACGACGGCCGCAAGGCACCCGATGCTTTCTCAGAACGCGGACAACGCCCGTTCCAACACCGCCATCCTGACGAACTTCGAGAGCCTAACCTGTTCGAAATACATCGCGTTGTCCAGATCGTCGCAATCGATGGCGATCTCGTCCTGGCGCGGCAGCGGATGGTAGAGGAGCGTGCGCGAGCCGAGCGCCGCGATCTTGGCGGCGTTCACCACATGGCTGTCGGGGGTCCGGCGCGGCGACACATAGTCCGAACCGGCGGCCTCGCCGATGTCGGACATGTCATAGGGCGCCATCATCACCGCTTCGCTCCCGGTCAGCACCTCGGCCACGTCGGCGACGACGCGGAGGCGGATCCGGTGCTCGCGCAGAAGCGCGACGAGGTCGTCGGGCACGGCCACATGCGGGGGCGGGCAGAACAGGATCTCGGCCGGCCGTTCCAGGCCGAGCAGGGTGACGAGCGAGCGCACGGTGCGCCCGCGCGGATCCCCGGCGAGCGCGAGCGTGCGCCCGCGCAAGGATCCGAGCCCGCGGCGCAACGCGAACACGTCGATCAGCGCCTGGGTCGGGTGCTCGTTCCAGCCGTCGCCGGCGTTGATGACGGGCTTCCTCGAGCGCGATGCCATGCGCGCCGCGGCGCCCCGCTCGTGATGGCGCACCACGATGGCGTCGCACAGATTGGAGAAGACGCTGCCGCAGTCCTCCAGCGTCTCGCCGGTGCGCTGGTTCGAGCGCGAGGCGGACATGTCCTCGATACCGATCGGGTTGGCGCCGAGCGAGACCGCCGCGACCTGGAAGCCGATACGCGTGCGCGTGCTCGGCTGGAAGAAGACGAGCGCCACGCTGCGCCCCGCCGAGGCCGCGCTGCCGGCGCCGCCGCTCTCGAAGGCCTCGGCGCGCTGGCAGATCGCGTCGACGTCGTCGGAGGTCAGGGCCGAGGCGGAAAGGAGGTGGGAGGGGGGGAAATTGCGCAAGGACCGAGCCCGCACCGGGGCATCGAACGCTACATAAGCCATGTTATGCAACTCTCTGTAGGTCGCCGCCGCTCGACGAACTATAGATGGAGAATATAGCAACCTGACGGATTTTAAAATAGGCTTAATGCGATATTAACGAGTCACGCTGCGGTAATGATTTCATTATGGTTAACAACGGCTCCGGCGTCAGCGCGGTGGCCCGGAAAGTGTGCCGAAATGAAACCTTTGCGTGCAGCGAGGCCAGGCTTGCGCGAGCGGAGGCCCAGCGCAAGGGAAGGACCTGCGCCCCGCGCGGAACCGTGCCCGGCGGCGCCGGCCGGCCCCGCCGGTCGGGGGCTCAGGCGGCGCTCTTGCCCATGGAGCGGCCCGGCCGCGCGGCGCGCTTGGCGGGGGAGGCCGGCCGGATCGGGTGCTCGATCAGCGCGGCGATCTGCGAGGACGGCACCGGCCGGCTGTACACATAGCCCTGGATGGCGTCGACGCCGAGATCGAGCATGTGGTCGAGCTGCTCGATCGTCTCGATGCCTTCCGCCACGATCTCGATGCCGAGGTCGCGGGTGATACGCGCGATGCCCTCGAGCACGGCGGCGGAGCGGCGGGCATGCAGGTTCTGCGAGAACTTGCGATCGATCTTGAGCTTCGAGAACGGGTAGTCGTGCAGGTAGCCGAGCGAGGAGAAGCCGGTGCCGAAGTCGTCGAGCGACACGCCGATGCCCTCGCGCCTGAGCATCTCGATGATGGCGAGCGTGCTCACCGTGTCCTCGATCAGCACCGTCTCGGTCACTTCGAGTTCGAGCCGCGACGGTTCGAGGCCGGTCTCCTCCAGGATGGAGCGGACGAGATCGATGAGCGGCCGCGTCTGGCGGAACTGCAGCGGCGAGAGGTTGATCGACACCTTGATGGCCGGGTTCCAGTCGAGCGCGTGGCGGCAGGCCTGGCGCAGCACCCACTCGCCGAGCGGAACGATGAGCCCGGTCGTCTCGGCGAGCGGGATGAACACGGACGGCGGGATGAAGCCGCGCTCCGGATGGTGCCACCGCAGCAGCGCCTCGCAGGACACGGTGAGGCCGGTGCGCGGATCGACGATCGGCTGGTAGTGGAGTTCGAAGCGGCGCTGCTCCACCGCCGCCTGCAGCTCGCGCACCAGCGCCATGTGCTCGGCATAGAGCGCGGAGAGATCCTCCGTATAGGCGACGACGCGGTGGGTGCGGCTGCCCTTGGCCGAATAGAGCGCGAGGTCGGCATGGCGCATCAGGTCGTCGAGGGTGGTCTCGCCGTCGCGCGACAGCGCCGTGCCGAGGCTCGCATTGCACTTGATGACGCGGTGGCCGATCGTGATCGGGGCATGGATGGCGGCATGGATGCGGCTCGCGGTGATGTCCATGTCGCCGGCGTTGCGCGCGCCGACCATGACCAGGAACTCGTCGCCGCCGATGCGCGCCACCTCGTCGCCGGGCGCCACCGCGCCGAGGATGCGCCGCGCCGTCTCGCGCAGGAGCTCGTCGCCGGCGGGATGGCCGAGCGTGTCGTTGACGTCCTTGAAGCGGTCGAGGTCGATCGCGATGAGGCCGATATTGCGTTCGCCCGGCGGGCCGGAGAGCCGCTCCGACAGGATGTCGAGGAAGGCGGACCGGTTCCACAGGTCGGTCAGGAAGTCGCGGAGCGCCAGCTTGGCGATGCGCGACTGGGCGCGGTGCCGGGCGACGATCGTCTCGTGCATCATCAGCGACATGACGAAGGTCGAGGAGTGCAGGGCGCAGATGAAGGCCGCCAGCGCCAGATGCACGGCGTCGCCGCGCGAGGCGAGCGCGGCGGCGAAGGGCAGGCAGGTGGCGGTGATCTGGCCGATCGTGATGAGCGGGCGGCTCGCATTGCGCGAGGAGATGCCGGCGATGTAGCCGATCACCGAGCAGCCGATCAGCAGTTCGACCGGCGAGCCGGTGTGCTCGATCACCGCATAGGCGCCGGAGAGGCCGACCAGGCCCGCGAAGCTCCAGGCGCCGCACAGCGCATAGAATTCCCACTCGCGGTCGCCCTGCGCGTCGTCGGCCTTGGGCGGGCTCATGCGGTAGACGCGGTTGAGCGCGATGCGGGTAAGGCCGACCACGGTGTAGGCGGCGAGAATCCAGGCGAACACCACGTCGCCGCTGACCAGATAGGCGATCCCCAGCATGCCGATCGCCACGATGGTCGCGCCGATGAGCGAGCGGGGGGTTGCATAGAGGGCGCGGACGAGTTCGTGCCGGAGTTCGCGGTCGACGCCGGAATCGGTCGATCCGTCGGCCGGTTTCGCGGTGAAATGGGATCCCGCCATACGCACACCTGAACTCGTAGCTGGCGCGTTTCGCCACCTGGACGATAAAGATATGCCATTATTCATGAAAAAATATGTGAACGAATAAGCGAAATTCGTCTTCCGCGGAGAGCCGATTCCTAGGTCTCGGTCTCTATTGCTGCAGACTGCTCGATCTCCGCGGCCCCAAGGTGCGACGAATACGCTTCAAGCGCGGCAACGCTCAGAAGTATTCCCGTGATGGTGCCGTAAAAGGAGGAGCGGGACATAGTCTCGTAAAAGTATAGTAGCAAGAGGAGGCCGGCCAGACCATCAAGGTGTGATCTCTGGTATAGGCCGCGAACGACGCACGTGAACATCAGCGTTCCGCCGAGAAACAGAGCTGGCCCGTCCGCCGGATCCCGAAGAGACCGATGTATTCGACCGGATCAGTCCGATGCGAGACAACCACTTCGTCTCCGGCGGCCGTGACGATGATGTCCGCCACAATCGGGAGGTGCAGAGACGTGTGGGCGGACCGGGCGGGCAGGCGCGCCGTCTCGGGGCGCTCGAATTTCTCGAGCCCGGCCTCCGCGCCCCGGCGTCCGATCCGTTATCGCGCCCTCCGAAGCGCGCACGGAGGGCGCCGCCCGTCGGGGGGACAACCGATCCGGCGCCGATCGGATCCGTCTCGGCGCGGATCGGTCCCGCGCGGAGCGGCCGTCAGAGATGACCCTTCGCAGTCCAGCCGAGCCGGTCCTTGATGCGCCTGATCAGGCCGTCGCGCACCTGCCGGTAGGCGTCCATGATCTGGTCGCGCGAGCCGCTGGCGAGCTGGGGGTCCGGCGTCGGCCAGTATTCCACGTCCATCGCCATGGTCCGCGTCATCTCCAGCGCCTTGTGGTGCGCCTCCGGGGCGAGCGAGATGACCAGGTCGAAGTTGGAATCCTCGATGTCCTCGAAGGTCTTCGGCTTGTGCTTGGAGATGTCGATGCCGATCTCCTCCATCGCCTTGACGGCGAAAGGATCGAGCTCGCCCATCGGTCGCGCGCCGGCGGACTGGAAATAGATCGAGCGGTCGAACAGGTGTTTCGCGATCGCCTCCGCCATGGGCGAGCGCACCGCGTTCATCGAGCAGGCGAACAGGACCGCGCTCGGTTTCGAACGCTCGGGCATCTCAGCCCTTCCAGTGGAGCGCGCAGATGAGGGTGAAGAGCCGCCGGGCGGTGCCGAAATCCATCGCGATCTTGTCGGCGAGGCGCTCGCGCAGCACGTGGCTGCCCTCGTTGTGGAGGCCGCGCCGGCCCATGTCGATCGCCTCGATCTGCTGCGGCGTCGCGGTGCGGATCGCCGCGTAGTAGTTCTCGCAGACCAGGAAATAGTCCTTCACGATGCGCCGGAACGGCGTCAGCGACAGGATGTGCATCTGCCGGCCGCCGGAGCGCTTGTCGGAGATCTCGAGCTGCAGCCGCCCCTCCGCCACCGCGATGCGCAGCGTGTAGGGGCCGCCGTCGTGGCCGAGCGGCTCGAACACGTTCTGCTCGATGAGGTCGTAGATCGCGACGGCGCGCTCGTGCTCCACGTCGGGCGTCGAGCGGCCGATCGAGGCATCGTCGAGCACGATCTCGACCAGTTTGGCATCGGGTCTTCCGGACGGCTCGGCGACCATGCTGCGGGGCTCCTCGGGCGCGCCGAAGCTTGTCACAGGTTGAGCCGAATCGCGACCGATCGCCCATGCGCCGCGAGCCCCTCCGCTTCCGCGAGCGCGATCGCGGCGGGGGCGAGGGCACGCAAGGCGTCCGGCCCGACCTTCAGGATCGAGGTGCGCTTGACGAAATCGAGCACCGACAGGCCCGAGGAGAAGCGCGCCGAGCGGGCGGTCGGGAGCACATGGTTGGAGCCGCCTACATAGTCTCCGATCACCTCCGGCGTGTGCCGGCCGATGAACACCGCGCCGGCATTGCGGATGCGCGGAAGCATCGCCTCCGGATCCGCCACGGCGAGTTCAAGGTGTTCCGCGGCGATGCGGTCGGCGAGCGGGATCGCCGCCTCGAGGTCGGGAACAACGATGACGGCGCCGAAGTCGCGCCAGGAGGCGCGCGCGGTCTCCGCCCGCGGCAAGCGCGCGAGCTGCCGCTCGACCGCCGCCTCGACCGCGTCGGCGAGAGGGGCGTCGTCGGTGAGGAGGATCGCCTGGGCGGCCGTGTCGTGCTCGGCCTGCGCCAAGAGGTCGGCCGCGATCCAGTCCGGGTCGTTGTCGGCGTCGGCGATGACCAGCACCTCGGAGGGACCGGCGATCATGTCGATGCCGACCTGGCCGAACACCTGCCGCTTCGCCGCCGCCACATAGGCGTTGCCGGGACCGACGATCTTCACGACCGGCCGGATCGTCGCGGTGCCGTAGGCGAGCGCGGCGATCGCCTGGGCGCCGCCGACCCGGTAGACCTCGTGCACGCCGGCGAGCTTGGCGGCCGCCAGGACGAGCGGATTGAGCCGGCCGTCCGGCGTCGGCACCACCATGACGATGCGCTCGACGCCCGCCACCACGGCGGGCACGGCGTTCATCAGCACCGACGAGGGATAGCTCGCCGACCCGCCCGGCACATAGAGCCCGACGGACTCGACCGCCGTCCAGCGCGACCCGAGCTCCACGCCGAGCGCGTCGGTGTAGCGGTCGTCGGCCGGCAACTGGCGCGCATGGTGGCTGCGGATGCGGTCGCGCGCGAGTTCCAGGGCGGCGAGCACCGCCGGGTCGCAGGCCGCGGCGGCCGCCTCGATCTCCTCGGGGCTGACGCGCAGCCGGTCGGCGGTGAGTTCCACCCGGTCGAAGCGACGGGAATAGTCGACGAGCGCCGCGTCGCCGTCCCGGCGCACCGTCGCGATGATGGCGCGGACCGCCTGGTCCACGTCCTCCGACACTTCGCGCTTGGTCGCCAGGAAGGCAGCGAAGCGCTCGGCGAAGTCGGGACTGTCATGAGCGAGGCGGATGGCCACCGGTCGACCTTTCGGCAGGAAGGAATGCGGCCGGTTCTAGCGGGGCCTTGCCGGGTTGTCGACGGCAGGCGGGACCGGCGCGCCTCAGGCCTCGTCGGCGAGGTCGTGCACCGGCGCCACATGCGTCGCCCAGGCGGCGCCGAGATCGGAGAGCTGCGCCTCGACGCATTCTACCGAGAGCTTGAGCCCCGCGCCGCCCGCGAACACCAGCTCCACCTCGCCGGCGGGCGCCGCGGTCTCGTTGAAGCGCACGGCGAGCAGTTCGAGCACCGTGTCCGGATTGTCGCGCGCGATGCGGCAGCTCCTGACCGCGGTGACCCGGTCGAAATGCAGGCAGGCGCGGCGGCGCTCATAGGCGCCCTGGCGGCGCGGCGCGTCCTCGACCGCGGCCTCCCAGGCGAACCGGTTCATCGCCATCACGAACCGCCCCTCGCGCGGGTGCCAGCCGAGGTCGCCGACCTTGACGATCGCGTCCTGCACATGCGCCGACACGATGTCGAGATCCTCACCGTCGAGCGCCATGAGTTTGAGATTGGGCATGATCTTGGGTTCCGTCGCGCCAGTCACCGGGGCCGCGACGCAACCCGCCCCGGCGCTGCCTCATTTGGGGCGGCAGGGGTGTTCTTACAACCGTGTCCGACCCGTTTGCGACCGTTCGGGTCGCGGGAAGGACAGTCCCGGCGTCGCCGCGGCGCGCCACCGCGCCGGCTCAGCGGGCGGATTCGCCGCCGACCCGCTCGATCTCGGCGCCACAGCGCGACAGCTTCTCCTCCAGCCGCTCGAAGCCGCGGTCGAGGTGATAGACGCGCGACACCGTCGTCTCGCCCTCGGCGACGAGGCCGGCGATGACGAGCGACACGGAGGCGCGCAGGTCGGTCGCCATCACGGGCGCGCCGATCAGCCGGTCGACGCCCTCGACCGTCGCCACCTGGCCCTCGAGCGAGATGCGCGCGCCGAGCCGCGCCAGTTCGGCGACATGCATGAAGCGGTTCTCGAAGATCGTCTCGGTGATGCGCGAGCGGCCCTTGGCCTTCGTCATCAGCGCCATGAACTGCGCCTGCAGGTCGGTCGGGAAGCCGGGGAAGGGCTCGGTCGTCACGTCGACCGGCGCGATGCCGGAGCCGTTCCGCTTGATGCGCAGCCCCGAATTGGTCGCCGTCACCTCAGCGCCGGTGCCGGCGAGGATGTGGAGCGCCTCGTCGAGCAGATCAGGCGAGGTGCCTTCGAGCATCAGGTCGCCGCCCGTCATGGCGACCGCGATGGCGTAGGTGCCGGTCTCGATGCGATCCGGCAGCACCCGGTGGGTGGCGCCGTTCAGCGCGTCGACGCCCTGGATGCGGATCGTCGTCGTGCCGGCGCCCTCGATGCGCGCGCCCATGGCCACGAGGCAATTGGCGAGGTCGACCACCTCCGGCTCGCGCGCCGCGTTCTCGATCACCGTCTCGCCGCGCGCGAGCGACGCCGCCATCATCACCGTGTGGGTGGCGCCGACCGAGACCTTCGGGAACACCACCCGGCCGCCCTGGAGACGACCGCCCGGCGCGCGCGCCACCGCATAGCCGCGGTCGATGTCGATCTCGGCGCCGAGCTGCTGCAGCCCGGTGATGAAGAAGTCGACCGGCCGCGTGCCGATCGCGCAGCCGCCCGGCAGCGACACGCGCGCCTCGCCCATGCGGGCGATGAGCGGGCCGATCACCCAGAAGCTCGCGCGCATCTGGCTGACGAGGTCATAAGGGGCGGTGGTGTCAATGATCTCGCGGGCGTGGAAATGGATCGTCTGGCCGGCGAGATGGTCCTGGCCGGCGCGCTTGCCCTCGAGCGCGTAGTCGACGCCGTGATTGGAGAGGATCCGCTGCAGCATCGCCACGTCGCGGAGCCGCGGCACGTTCTCGAGGGTCAGGCGATCGGCGGTGAGCAGGCTCGCGATCATCAGCGGCAGCGCCGCGTTCTTCGCGCCGGAGATCGGGATCGAGCCCTTGAGCTCGTTGCCGCCGACGATGCGGATCTTGTCCATGTGCCTCGAGCCTCCCCGCTACGGCCGCCACCCCGCCGGCGCGGCGATCGGACACCCCGGCGGACAAGGTGGACGGATTGTGTCGGTTTTGAGAATAGGGCGCTCGCCGGATCCGGCCATCGGGGCGGCGTGGCCGGCATGCTGCAGTTCCGTAGCGGAATGGGCTGTGGTGGGCGGCGGCCGTCGGGACGGGAGGGGCCACGGCGCGCGCGGGGCAGGGGACACGGGGCGGACTGAGGCGAGCCCCCCTGAGGGGCGGGCGCGACGTCGAGGCTCGGCCGCGCGCTAGCGCCCCTCGGGCCCCGGCGTCGACGGCTTCGGCTCGATCCTGTCCGGATCCCGCATGTCCGCCTCGCCGCCGTCGGTCGCCGGCACGTCCGCGACGGAGCCCGTGGCCGCATCTCCCGCGCCGGAGCGCTGCCGCGCGGCCGCTTTGCGTCGCTTCAGATTGTCCCTGAGCGCCGCCGCGAGCCGTTCCTCCCGCTCCGCCTTGCCCGATCCCGCCACCATGCCGCCGCCGTCCCGTCTGACCTTCTAGCCTATCACGCCCGCGCCGCGCCGGCATCCGAACCCTTGCACCGCCCGCCGCTCTGTGGCAAACACCCGCCCATTGCGCGCCGGCCTCACATCCCGCGCCGAAGCTGCGGTAGCTCAGTGGTAGAGCACACCCTTGGTAAGGGTGAGGTCGAGAGTTCAATCCTCTCTCGCAGCACCATCAAGTCCGTGTCCTTTCGAATTGGCCAGGCTGGAGCCGGAGCTCGCTGAGCGGGCGACGGCGGCGCGTCGACGGTCCTCGCCAGCGGACGCGTCGACGCGCCCGACGGGACGAAAATGGTCCGCAATGATCAAGCGGCGCGTTTTCCGTGCCGTATGGTTGTCGGGGGGTGGCGCCGATCGGCTTCAGTGCCGAGGGGAGATTGCGAGATGCTCAAACATGGCCTGTCTGCCGCTGTCCTCGCCGTCGCGATGACCGTCGCCACGCTTGCTCAGGCGAACGACAGCTACGAGACCCGAATGCGATCGTACGGTTATGGTTCGGGTTACGGCCACGGCTACTACCGTGGCTACTACGGTGGACATTATGGAAGGCCGCATTACGGTTATGCCTACAGGCCTTACTACCGTGGCTACTACGGCTACGGTCCGCGGTATTATGGAAGACCTTATGGCTATTACCGGCGCTGGTGAGGGTGCCGTCGCCCAAAGTCAAATCGTCGCCGGAGGCTTATCGCGGACGATGCCGAGCTGGACCAAAGCATGTGCGGCGCTCTGATCGAGGCTCCGCAAGCGTCCGCTCTGACTGACTAGACGCGCGGGCGCCAAACGCCTTTTCTTTTCGCCTTTCACCTTGAAAGCCATGCGCGCAAGGAGAGGTCCCCCCTGGCCGCGGTGGGGACGGCCCATCGGGACCTTGCATTTGGAGCGAGACATGCCGCCGAACCGCCTCGCTCGTTGGATGCCCGGTGTGCGGATGCTGCAGGCCTATCGGTTCGCCTGGCTGCCGCACGACATCATCGCGGGGCTCGTGCTCACCACGATGCTGGTGCCCGTGGGCATTGCCTATGCCGTGGCGTCGGGCCTTCCGGGCATCTACGGCCTCTATGCCACGATCGTGCCCTTGATCGCCTATGCGCTGTTCGGCCCGAGCCGGATCATGGTGCTCGGACCGGACTCGTCGCTGGCCGCGATCATCCTCGGCGTCGTGCTTCCGCTGTCCGGCGGCGATCCCCTGCGCGCCGTCACGCTGGCCGGGGCCATGGCGATCGTGTCGGGGACGGTCTGCATCGTCGCCGGCGTCGCGCGCCTCGGTTTCGTGACGGAGCTCCTGTCGAAGCCGATCCGCTACGGCTACATGAACGGTATCGCCCTCACCGTGCTGATCGGCCAAGTCCCCAAGCTCCTCGGCTTTTCGATCGAGAGCGAGGGGCCGCTGCGCAACATCTGGGCGATCGGCGAGGCCATCGTCGACGGCAAGACGAACTGGACGGCATTCGCCGTGGGCGCCGGCACGCTCGCGGTCATCCTCCTGCTCAAAGGGAAGAAGAGGGTGCCCGGCATCCTGATCGCCGTGGTCGGCGCCACGATGGCGGTCAGCCTTCTCGATCTCGCCGCGCGCGGCAACGTCGCGGTCCTCGGTCGCTTGCCGCAGGGACTTCCGTACTTCGCGGTACCCTGGATCACCCTGGCCGACCTCGTTCCGATCCTGACCGGCGGATTGGCCGTGGCGATGGTGTCGTTCGCCGATACGAGCGTCCTCTCCCGCGTCTATGCCGGTCGTACGGACAGCAAGGTCGACGCCAACCAGGAGATGGTCGGCCTCGGGGCGGCCAATCTCGCGGCCGGCTTCTTCCAGGGGTTCCCCGTCAGCAGCAGTTCGTCGAGAACGCCGGTCGCGGAAGCGGCCGGCGGGCGCACGCAGGTGACGGGCGTCGTCGGCGCTTTGGCCGTGGCCCTGCTGCTGGTGGTCGCGCCCGACCTGCTCCAGCATCTTCCTTCCTCGGCCCTCGCCGCGGTCGTGATCGCGTCCGCGATCGGGCTGATCGAGATCGAGGATCTGTTGCGCATCTACCGCATCCAGGCCTGGGAGTTCTGGCTTTCCATCGTCTGTTTCATCGGGGTCGCCGTGCTCGGCGTCATCCCGGGCATCGGCGTCGCGATCGTCATCGCGGTGATCGAGTTTCTCTGGGACGGCTGGCGGCCCCACTCGGCCGTGCTCGGCCGCGCCGACGGCGTGAAGGGCTATCACGACATCACTCGATATCCGGACGCCCGGCAGGTTCCGGGTCTGGTGCTGTTTCGCTGGGACGCGCCGTTGTTCTTCGCCAACGCCGAATTCTTCCGGGAGCAGGCCCTCGAGGCGATCGACGACGCTCCTGAGCCGGTCAAATGGCTCGTTGTCGCGGCCGAGCCCGTCACCAGCGTCGACGTGACCGCCGCGGATGCGCTCGCCGACCTCGAACAGACCCTCACCGACCGGGGCGTGGACCTCTACTTTGCGGAGTTGAAGGATCCCGTGAAGGACAAGCTGCGCCGCTTCGGGCTCTTGGCGCGGTTCGGCGAAGAGTCGTTCTTCCCGACGATCGGCGCGGCCGTGAACGCCTATGTCGATAGATACGAAGTGCGTTGGATCGACTGGGAGGATGCGCGGATACAACCGGCGCAACAAGCCGAGCCGGACGCCCATACATCCATGACGGCGACGCCGAGCGCGCGGCTGCAGCTTAACGATAAGGGCGGCCGGATATTGACCTGAAGCTGATATGCTGTAAGCTGCATGAAGTTTATCGATTTGATCTGCGTTGCGTATTTTTCAGCTTGTGTATGAGCCGATGGCGGGTGTCCAGCGTGGCTAAAAAGGCCGTCGAACCCGTGTCTTTTGACATGGTCGGCGGGTCGATTGCCTCAAGCGAAAGCCACACACGACGCTCGATGTTTGAACGGAGGCGGCCTTGACTGCGTTGTTGTCAACCGCTGAAACGCGGCGACGTTCGCCGTCGTCCGTGCTCTGCCTGTTGATCGGCGCCTATTTCGCCGTCGCCACGATCTATGCGCTCTGGCGTTATCCGCTCTACGCGTCGGAGACGCCGCAATTCCTGCGCTATGTCGCGGCTCCGGCGGCCCTTTCGGTTGCCTTCTTCGCCATCACGGCCTTCGCGCCGGCGCGGGTGGCGCAGACGATCGGCGCCTATGCCGGGGCGATCCTCGGCGGGCTTTTCCTGTTCGAAGCCTATCTCACGGTCGGCGTCGTGCGGACCACGCTCGGCCTGCTCGGCGAAGTCAAGGCCGGCACCGGTTCGACCAAGCCAACCCTGCCGCCGAGCTACACCTTGATCAGGATCAACCGGTCGAACGGCTCGACCTCGCTCCAGGACGCGGTGCTCGCCGGCATCCCGGGCGAGACCATCGTCGCCTGCGCGCGCAAGGGCGTGCCGGTCCGCTATCAGGCCGACCGCTTCGGCTTCAACAATCCCGACGCGGTCCACGACCTGCCCGGGCCGACCCTCGCGGTGCTCGGCGACAGCTTCGTGGAGGGCCTCTGCCTCGACCCGTCGGACAACCTGGTCAGCCGGATCCGCGCCGACTTCCCCCGCACGGTGGGCCTCGGCATGCGCGGCAACGGTCCGCTCCTGGAGCTCGCGACGCTCGGGCGCTACGGCGCCGTCCTGAAGCCGCCCGTCTCCCTCATGGTGTTCTTCGAGGGCAACGACTGGGAGAATCTCGTCAGCGAGCTGCGCGTGCCGTGGATTCGCGACGCGCTGAAGAGCGACGATTTCGGCGGCACGGCGGTCGACCCGGCGGTGGCCGCGAGGCTGCGCGAGAGCTTCGCGTCGTTCCATGCGGACGACAGCAAGCTCATCGACCTGCTCCGCCGCACCAGCGTGGTCAGGAATTTTCTGAGCCTCTATCACACGGGCGCGCTGTTCGGGCTTTCCTATCCGAAGGTCGCCCCGCCGCAGCCCACCTATGAGAGGGTGCTCGGCCGCGCCAACGAGATCGCGGCGCGCTGGCAGGGGCAAGTGGTCCTCGTCTATCTCCCCGTGCTCGACCGCTTCCACGGCGCCACCGTCGGCACGGCGTGGGACGGCTTGCGCGCCAAGGTGCTCGCGGCCGCGCAACGGACGAAGGTCCCGGTCATCGACTTGACGCCCGTGTTCTCGGCCCGCCCCGACGTGCTCTCGCTCTATGCGCCCGACGCGCATTTGAGCGAGGAGGGCGCCCGGGTCGTCGCCAAGGCCATCACAACGGCGCTGAAGGTGGCCCCGCATCCGTCCGGCCCGAATGTGGCGCGGTCGCCGGCGGTCGAGGAGGCGCAGCCGTGAGCGACGCGCACGACATCGCGGCCGAACCGGCCGTCCTGCCGACCGAACGGAATTTCGGGCTGACGGTCGGCGGCATCCTGCTCGGCGGCCCGCTCGTCCTCATGTTGATCGGTCGGCCGTTCGGGTGGGCATTCGGCATCGCCATGGCGATCGGCGCGGTCCTCGTCGTGCTGGCGCTGGTGGCGCCGCGGGCGCTCGCCGTGCCCAACCGGCTCTGGGGCAAGCTCGGCGAGATCCTCTTCACGGTGGCCAATCCGATCGTCATGGCGCTCGTCTTCCTGACCACCTTCCTGCCGATCGGGCTCTATCTCCGGCTGAGCGGCCGGCGGCCCTACGCGGACGGCTTCGACCGCGCCGCGACGAGCTACTGGGTCGACCGCAAGGGCGACGGCAAGGCCTCCGATTTCACCAAGCAGTACTAGGAGTGCAAGATGGAACTCGTGCGTGAGTTGTTCGGCTTCGTCGTGGAGCGGCGCAAGTTCTGGCTGCTTCCGATCCTGGTCATGCTCGGCCTGTTCGGGGCGCTCATCGTGCTGACCCAGGGCACCGCCGTCGCGCCCTTCATCTACACGCTGTTCTGAAGGCCGCGCATGCGTATCCTCGGCCTCTCCGCCTTCTACCACGACAGCGCGGCCGCACTCGTGGAGGACGGCCGCATCGTGGCGGCCGCCCAGGAGGAGCGCTTCACCCGCAGGAAGCACGACCCGTCCTTCCCCCGCCAGGCGATCGACTATTGCCTCGCCGAGGCGGGGACGGACCTCGGCGGCATCGACCACGTGGTGTTCTACGAGAAGCCCTTCGTGAAGTTCGAGCGGCTGATCGAGACCTATCTCGCCAATGTGCCGCACGGTTTCCCGTCGTTCCGCAAGGCGATCCCGCTCTGGGTGAAGGAGAAGCTATTCCAGAAGGACCAGCTCCGGCGGAAGCTCGGCGCCATCGCCGGCACCAAGACCTGGGACGGCTCGCTCCTGTTCAGCGAGCACCACCAGGCGCATGCGGCGAGCGCCTTCTATCCTTCCCCCTTCGAGAGCGCGGCGGTGCTCACCATGGACGGCGTCGGCGAGTGGTGCACCACGTCGCTCGGCCGCGGCCACGGCAACCGGCTCGACCTCCTGAAGGAGATCCGCTTTCCCCATTCGCTCGGGCTGCTCTACTCCGCCTTCACCTATTATCTCGGCTTCAAGGTGAATTCCGGCGAGTACAAGGTGATGGGGCTCGCGCCCTACGGCGTCCCGCGCTTTGCCCAACAGATCCTCGACAACATCATCGACCTGAAGCCGGACGGCTCGTTCCGGCTCGACCAGCGCTACTTCAACTACGCGACCGGCCTGACCATGACGGCGGCGCCCTTCCACGACCTGTTCGGGGCGGGGCCGCGCAAGGCCGAGACGTTGCTGACCCAGCGCGAGATGGACCTCGCCGCCTCGCTCCAGGCGGTCACCGAGGAAGTGGTGATGCGGCTCGCCCGCTTCGCGCGGACCGAGACGGGGGAACGGAACCTGTGCCTCGCCGGCGGCGTGGCGCTCAATTGCGTGGCGAACGGGCGGATCCACCGGGAAGGCCTGTTCGACGCGATCTGGGTGCAGCCGGCCGCGGGCGACGCGGGCGGCGCGCTCGGCGCGGCGCTCGCGGTATGGCACGAGCATGCCGGCGGCGCGCGCCGGCCGGACGGGCAAGACGCCATGAACGGCGCCTATCTCGGCCCGGCCTTCACGGCGGGCGAGATCGAGGCGCGGCTCGCGGCCTCGGGGGCGCGCTTCCGCGTCGCCGACGACGCCGCCGTGATCGGCAGCACGGTCGACGCGCTGGCGGCCGAGAAGGCGGTCGGCTGGATGCAGGGCCGCATGGAGTTCGGTCCCCGCGCGCTCGGCGCCCGCTCGATCATCGCCGACCCGCGCTCGCCGAGCATGCAGAAGATGCTGAACCTGAAGGTAAAATACCGGGAGAGCTTCCGCCCCTTCGCGCCCTCGGTGAAGCGCGAGAGCGTGGCGGACTGGTTCGACCTCGACGCCGACAGCCCCTATATGCTGCTCGTCGCCGACGTGCGCGAGGATCGCCGCCTGCAGCGCAACGAGAGCGACAGCGACCTGTTCGGCATCGAACTCCTGAACAAGCCGCGCTCGACCATCCCCGCCGTCACCCATGTGGACTATTCGGCCCGCATCCAGACCGTCCACCGGGACACCAATCCGCGCTATTGGGACCTGCTCGACGGCTTCGAGGCGCAGACCGGCTGCCCGGTGCTGGTCAATACGAGCTTCAACGTGCGCGGCGAGCCGATCGTCTGCACGCCCGAGGACGCGTTCCGCTGCTTCATGGGCACCGACATCGAGCGCCTCGTCGTCGGCAACTGCATCCTCGACAAGGACGAGCAGGCGCCCGACCTCCGCAAGTCCTACAAGGACCAGTTCGCGCTGGACTAGATGACTGGAGCCCGTCCTTTTCGTCCGGGTCGTTTCGGTCCGGACAGGAGACGCTCCAGCCGCGGAGCAGGTCCGGCTCCGGCATTCTTTGCGCCGGCCCCCGTCAGCCCGGCTCCGCCTCGATCAGGCACTCGCCCCCTCCGGGTGGGCCGACAGCCGGATCCGGAAGCCCTGGCGATTGGGGGAGGCCGAGCGTGGCGGCCGCGAGCAGCGGCAGCACCACGGCGCCGACCTTCGCGAGCAACTAGGAGCGTGTGCTCAGCGGGCGGGAGGCGAAGCGACGCGAGGCGTTAGCATGCTGTTCAGTATGCCCAACCCGTCCGGCGACTCCGGCCCGCCTGTTGCGCGGGCAACTGTCGCGGAGCGATCCGTCGGATCAATGGTGGAAACAAGCTTGACTGTCGACGAGATATAATTCTACAGGTTGAAGCTACTGAGGGAAATGCGCGGTGGACGTGCGGTTCGACGTCCCGGATATTGTGAAATCTCAGTAACGGATGAGAAAGAGCCTCGAATTACTATGGCAGTGCACTCGGTCGCCCGAGTGAGTGCCGGGCCGCCCCGCGAAAGGACCCCCATCCCAGAACTGCGGGGCGGTCCGGTCACCGCCGCCACGCGCTCGCGACCGCCGCGGCACCCGATCAGTCGCCCCATTCCGAACGTGTTGCGCAGTACGACGCCGCGCGACGGTCTTGCCTTGTGCGACGAGAGCCGCGGCGGTGGCGGCCGCGGGGGCCGCTGACACCCGTCCCTCGCCGGGACACGAAGCGCGAGCCGGGCCGAGGCCCGGATCGCCGGCTGTCTTACCCGCTTTCGTCCGCGCTAGAATGTCGATCGATTCGGGCGGGAGCGTCGGCGCTGTGTGGCTCTGGAATCTGGTGAGGCCATCAAGCGCGCCGGAGGCGGCGGCGCCGATCGGGCGCACGCTGCCGGTCCTGTTCGTGCACACACCGAAGACGGCCGGCTCCACGATGCACCGGCACATGGTCGAGCTGGTCGGCGCGGCCGGCGTCGCGGTCCTCAACAAGCGGGTGCTCGGGTCGGGCTTCGACTGGGCCGACTACCGCGATCGCCGCTATATCGGCGGGCACTTCCGCTATCCGGACGCCGTCGAAGCCTTTCCGCATGCGACCTACGTCACCAGCTTGCGCGATCCGCTGCACCGCGTGCTCTCACACTTTCACATGGCGCAGCGGGACGGCAGCGCCGAGGCCGCCGAGCCCGGCACGCCCGATTATACGCGGAGCCTGACCCGGTTCCTCGATCATCCGGGCCGCCGGAAGACGAACAACCTGCAATGCCGCTTCATCGCGGGGCGGCCCCTGGCGGATCTCGCCATCGACACGCTGGAGCGCCGGTTCGCGCTCGTCTGGGCCGCGGAGCGGACCGACGAGGCGGTGCACGCCGTGGCGAGGCTGCTCGCGCCGGACGACGCCCGCGCCGCGACCATGCGGGTCGGCCGGCACAATGCGGCGCCGACGCCGGTCGACTACGACGCCGTCGTCCCGCCCGCGCTGCGCGACCGGATCCTCGAGGAAAACGCGGCGGATGCGCGCTTGTACGCGCATCTGCGCGACCGGCACGGCGGATTTCTCGACCGGACCGGCGTCCCGTCCTGAGCCTCGAGCGGCGATTCCGATCCATTCCCTGAAGGCCATCCTCGCGAGGCGCGGCGCGCATGTGTGCCGCAGCGGGACGAAAGTTGTCGCGTTTGGCCGATGTCGTTAACACGACCACAACCATTCCTTCCCAAGATGCAAGAAATACATTCTTTCGATGAACCCAGGTGTGCCACCATGCGAATCAGTCGTTTCCTGCAGGGCCTGTCGGCCGCGACGGTCGTGTCGTCGGCGCTACTCGCCGGAGCCCTGATCTTCGTCGTCGGCGAATTCGGGCAGGCGCTCGAACAGTCCGAGATGCAGATGGGCATCATGCGGGCGCAGTCGGACGCCGACATGGCGCATGACGCGATCCGCGCCACCGTCTACCGAGCCTATTACGCGGCGGCGAGCCAGGACGAGAAGAGCATCGCGGACACGCGCGAACAATATCGCGAATATCAGGAGACCTTCGCCGGCAACATCGCCAAGCTGCGCAAGGCCGATCTGACGCCGGAAGCCAAGTCCGCCGTGGCGAAGGTCGTGCCTTCGCTCGATCGCTACGCGGCGTCCGGCCTCGCCCTGGTGGAACTCGCCGCGGCCAAGGACCTCGTCGGCATGTCGGCCAAGCTGCCGGCCTTCGAGCAGGCGTTCAAGGCGCTCGAAACCGAGATGGAGGCGGTCAGCGACCTGCTCGAGGGATCCTACCGGGACTTCCGCGCCACTGCGGAATCCAAGGCCTCGACCGGCCAGATCGTCGAGTGGATCGGCATCGCCATGGCGCTCGCGGTCGCCATCTTCATGATCGTCCTGTCGCACCGGCGCATCAGCGTTCCGATCTCCAAACTGACCGAGCGCATGCGCGGCCTCGCCGCGGGCGACGTGTCGAGCGACATCTATGGGGAAAACAAGAACGACGAAATCGGCGACATGGCGCGCGCCGTCGTCGTCTTCCGCAAGTCCATGCTCGAGCGCGACCGGCTCGAGGAGGCCGCCAGCGAGGAGGCGGTGAAGCGCGATGCCGAACGCCGCCAGCTCGAACGGATCATCCACGAATTCCGCGGCACGGTCATCCAGGTGATCGGGACCCTGTCGTCCGAGACCCGCGAAATGGCCGGGACCGCGCTCGCGCTGACCGATGTGGCGCGCCTCACCACCGAACAGTCGCGCATCGCCGCCACCGCCTCGACCGATGCGAGCGGCAGCATCCAGACGATCGCGTCGGCCACCGAGGAGATGGGCGCCTCGATCGGCGAGATCGCCGATCGCGCCCGCCGCGCGTCCGACATGGTGCAGCGCGCCGCCGACGCCGCCGCCCGGTCGAACACCGACATGTCGGTGCTCGCCGGGACCGCCCGCCAGATCGGCGCGGTGGTCGAGATGATCCAGCAGATCGCCGAGCAGACCAACCTGCTCGCGCTCAACGCCACGATCGAGGCCGCCCGCGCGGGCGCCGCCGGCCGCGGCTTCGCGGTCGTCGCCTCCGAGGTGAAGTCGCTCGCCGAGCAGACGTCCAAGGCGACCGGCGACATTTCGGGCCAGGTCAACAGCATCCAGGCCGCGGCGCGGTCGACCGAGGCCTCGGTCAAGGAGATCGCGGCGACCATGCAGGAGGTGACCGCGCTCACCGCCTCGATTGCGTCCGCGGTCGCGGAGCAGGACGGCGCCACGCGCGAGATCGCGATCAACATCACCCAGGCCTCCAACGGCTCGTCGGAAGTCGCCGCCAGCATCGAAAGCGTGGCAGGATCGGTCGGGCGCACCTCGACCGCCGCCGCCGAGGCGCAGCGCGTCTCCGACCAGCTCGCGCAGATTTCCGAGCGGTTGTCCGTCACGGTGGACGCCTTCCTGTCCGAGCTCAACGGCGAACTGCAGGACCGCCGCGTCGCGGCGCGGTTGCATACCGAGGTCCAAGCGACCGTCACCGTCGGCAGCCGCGCCGAGAAGGCGATGCTGACCGAGATCAGCGCCACCGGCGCCCGCATCGTCGCGGTCCCCGGCCTCGTCGCCGGCAAGCGCGTCCAGATCGCCGTGCAGGGTCACTTCGACGAAGACGCCGTGGTGGTGTGGATCACCCAGGCGGAAGCCGGCCTGAAATTCGCCACGCGGCGCCTTTCCGAGGACCAGGTCAAGGCGATCACGAACGGCCGCAAGGCGATGGCGGCCTGACGGGCGTTCCCGTCGGACGCGGCCGGCTTGGCCGACGTCAAGTGCATTTCCCGATCGTACGGAATCATACGATGGAAAAGGAATTGCTGTAGACTCAATAGCTTGAGCCGGTCCTCTTCGTTCGGATCCGTGCGATCCGAACGGGACGTGCCCTAGCCCCACATCCCTCGCATGCGCGCCCTGAGGTCGACCCGCGGGCCCTCGCGCGCCACCGCGGCGCGCGGATCGGCCGCTGCCGGCGGCGGCCAGGCGACCGCCTCGAACAGGTTCGTCATCATCGCCGGGATGAACCGTGTGCGCGATGCATACACATGCCGGTCGCCGCGCGCCGGCTGGCCGTGCACGAAGAAGCGCTGCGGCGTGATCAGGCTCAGCCGGTCCTTCGCCCGTGTCATCGCCACATAGAGGAGGCGCCGCTCCTCCTCGATCTCGTCGGCGCTGCCGGTGGCGAGGTCGGAGGGGATGCAGCCGTCGACGCAGTTCAGCACGAAGACCGAGCGCCATTCCTGGCCCTTGGCCGAATGGATCGTCGAGAGGATCAGGTAGTCCTCGTCCCGCAGCGGCGGGCCGGCCTCGTCGGAGGTCGCGTCGGGCGGGTCGAGCGTCAGGTCGGTCAGGAACCGCTCGCGGCTCGGATAGTTGGCCGCGATCGCCTCGAGCTGGGCGAGATCGGCGCGGCGCGGCTCGACGTCGTCGTGGAGGCGCTCCAGATGCGGCTCGTACCAGGCGCGTGCCTCGCCGAATTCCGCCGGCCAGCCGGAGCGGCCGCCCGCGATGTCGCCGAGCACGGTGAGGAGCGCGGGGAAATCCCGCGCCGCGCGCGGCGGCGGCTCGACGCCGTCGAGGCCCGAGAAGGCGCCACCGGCGGCGTCGAGCCGGTCGAGCAGGCGCGAGGCGGTCGAGGGACCGATGCCGGGGAGGAGCCGCGTGACGCGGAAGCCGGCCACGCGGTCGCGCGGATTGGTGGCGAAGCGGAGGAGGGCGATGACATCCTTCACATGCGACGCTTCGAGGAATTTGAGCCCGCCGAACTTCACGAAAGGGATGTTGCGCGCCGTCAGCTCGATCTCGAGCGGGCCGGAATGGTGCGAGGCGCGAAACAGCACCGCCTGCGACTTCAGCGCATGCCCGGCTTCCCGGTTCGCCAGCACCGTGTCGGCGACGTAGCGGGCCTGCTCGATCTCGTCGCGCACGGTGACGAGTTCCGGCCGTTCGGCCGAGGCGCGATCGGAGCGAAGGGTCTTGGCGTGGCGCTCGGCGGCGAGCGAGATCACCGCATTGGCGGCGGCGAGGATCGGCTGGGTGGAGCGGTAGTTCTCCTCCAGCGTGACGATGCGCGCCGGCGGGTCGAAGCGCGCCGGGAAGTCGAGGATGTTGCGCACGGTGGCGGCGCGGAACGAGTAGATCGACTGGGCGTCGTCGCCCACGACCGTCAGGCCGCGCCCGTCCGGCTTCAGCGCCATCAGGATCGAGGCCTGCAGCCGGTTCGTGTCCTGGTACTCGTCGACGAGCACATGGTCGAACCGCCCTGCGATCTCCGCCGCCACCACAGGATCGCCCATGGCGCCCGCCCAGTAGAGGAGGAGGTCGTCGTAGTCGAGCACGCCCTGGCGCTGCTTCGCCTCCACATAGGCGCCGAACAGACCCTTCAGTTGCTTCGCCCAGTCGAGGCACCAGGGGAAGGCGCGGCGGAGCACCTCGTCGAGGTCCTCCTCGGCATTGACCGTGCGCGAATAGATCGAGAGGCAGGTCGACTTCGTGGGAAAGCGCGTCTCGGTCTGATCGAGGCCGAGCTCGTGCCGGCAGAGATTGAGGAGGTCGGCGGAATCCTCCCGGTCGTGGATGGTGAAGGCCGGGTCGAGGCCGATCTCCTCGGCATGCTCGCGCAGGAGCCGCGCGCCGACCGCGTGGAACGTGCCCGACCAGGTGAGCCCCTCGGTCAGCGCCCGCGCTTTGTCGCCGAGCACGCGGGTCGCGATCTTCTCCACCCGGCGGGCGAGTTCGGCGGCGGCGCGGCGGGAAAAGGTGAGGAGCAGGATGCGGCGCGGATCGGCCTTGTTGACGAGGAGATGCGCGACCCGGTGGGCGAGCGTGTCGGTCTTGCCGGATCCCGCGCCCGCGATCACGAGCAGCGGCCCGCCGGGCGCGTCCTCGCCGTCCACGCCGACGCCATGCTCCGCCGCCTGCCGCTGGGCAGGGTTCAGCCTTGCAAGATGGGCATTCATGCGCGCCGCCGCTCCATGCGGCGCAGGAAATCTGATTCTGGTTTTGTTCGCAAGACAGGCAGCGCGGGCGCCGCAATCGCAGCGGCGCTACGCGGTGGCGGCGTCACACGACACCGTCGCTTGAGCCGCTAGCGGCGAGGCGGGTGGTGAGGAACGCCCGCAGATCCGCCGGCCAGTCGGCGACGATCGCGCGGAAGCCGTCCGTGTCGCCGCGGTAGAGGCGGCGGGAGGCTTCCTCGAAGCCGGGGAGGTCGCCGGCGACCGCGTTCATCAGCCGCCAGACCGCGTCGACGGAAGGCGCCGCCTTGCCGGCGTCGGCGAGGATCGCGGCGTCGACGAGACGCCGGATCGCGCCCGAGGCGCCTTGCGGTTGCCGGCCGAGCCAGTCCCAGTGGCGCGGAAGAAGCGTGATCTCGCGGCTGGTGACGCCGAGCTTCGGCCGGCCGCGGCCAGGCGCCCCGGCGGCCGCCGCCGACGCCTGCCGGGCGACCACCTCGTCGGGTGTGCCGCGCAAGTCGAAATCAACCTGGCGGCCGGTGGCGGTCGCAAAGAACAGGACCCGGTCGGAGACCGAGCCGGCGTCGAGGCCCGCGCGCACCGCGCGCAGGACCGTGGCGATCGGCCCCTCGGCGACGAGGCGGTGGCCGTCGAAAGCGCAATAGAGTTCGTTTTCCATGCGGAGGATTTACACCCGGACGAAAATCCAGTCAATAAGATCCGGGTATAAATCCGAGCGATCCAGGGAGCAGCGGGCCGCAGGTGCAGGCCCCGACGGGTCGGCGCGCCTTGAAATCCGAGCGGCAGATGGAAGACGGCAGAGGCGCGTCCTCATGGCCGGCGCGCCTCAAAATCACCGTCCCGTCCACACCGGGTCGCGCTTTTCCGCGAAGGCGCGCGGGCCTTCCTTCTGGTCCTCGCTCTCGTAGAGCCGCTTCACCGTCGGGAGCCGCTTCTCGGTGAGGAGCGGCAGCGCGTCGTGGAACGGCATGCCCTCGGTGACGCGCAGCGTCTCCTTGATGGCGGCGTAGACGAGCGGGGGGCCGGAGGCGAGGAGGTCCGCGAGCGCATGGGCGCACGGGAGGAGCGCGTCCGGCGCCACGATCTCGTTGACGAGCCCCCAGCGATGCGCCTCCTCGACCTCCATCCAGCGTCCGGTGAGCAGCAGGTCCATCGCCACGTGATAGGGGATGCGCTTCGGCAGCTTCAGCGTGGCGGCGTCCGCGATGGTGCCGGCGCGGATCTCCGGCAGGGCGAAGCGGGCCTCGGTGGAGGCGACGATCATGTCGCAGGCGAGGGCCAGCTCGAAGCCGCCGCCCACGCAGATGCCGTTCACCGCGGCGATCACCGGCTTGTTGAGGTCGGGCAATTGCTGCAGGCCGGCGAAGCCGCCCATGCCGTAGTCCGCATCCGGACCCTCGCCCCCGGCCGCCGCCTTCAGGTCCCAGCCGGCGGAGAAGAAGCGCCCGGTCGCGGTGACCACGCAGACGCGCAAATCGGGATCGTCGCGGAAGGCCGCGAAGGCCTCGCCCATCTTCCGGCTCGTCGCCACGTCGATGGCGTTCGCCTTCGGCCGGTCGAGCCGCAGTTCCAGGACGGCGCCGCGGCGGGTGAGCACGAAGGGCGGGTTGTCGGGCGCGGTCATCGGCGGGGCTCCTTGAGGGTGATCAGGGCATCGACCGCCACGGCGCCGTCGCCATGCGGGCGCACCATCAGCGGATTGACGTCGAGGCCGACGAGCCGGTCGGCCCGGGCCTCCGCGTAAGCCGCGATGGCGAGCACGGCCTCGACCGCTGCGCGCATGTCCCCCGGCGGCTTGCCGCGCCAGCCCGCGAGGCGGCGGCCGACCTTCAGCCCGGCGAGTGCGTCCTCGATCTCGATCCGATCGGCGGGGAGGCAGAGGACGGCCGTGTCGGCGAGGAGTTCGGCATCGACGCCGCCGGCGCCGACGACGAGATGGAGGCCGATCACCGGATCGCGCGCGACGCCGACGATCAGTTCGGCGACCGCGTCGGTGACCATCGCTTCCACCAGCACCGCGTCGCCGAGCGGCGCCAGCCGGTCATAGGCCGCCGCAAGCGCGGCCTCGTCGCGGATGTTCAGGATGACCGCACCGCTCTCCGTCTTGTGCGCGAGGTGGCGACCGAGCGCCTTGGCGACGAGCGGCGGGACGCCTTCCGCGCCCATCGCCTCTGCGATCGCCTCGGCTGCGCGCAGGGCGTCCTCGCGGCTTGTCGCGACGGCCGAGCGCGGCACCACGACGCCGAAGCGGGCGAGCGCCGCCTTCGCCTCCGCTTCCGAGAGCGTGACCATCTCGCCGTCGACGAGCGGCACCGGCGCGGCCGGGCGCGGGGCGGCCGGGGCATGCACGTTGCCGGCGGCCTCCAGTGCGATCATCGCCTCCGTGATCCCGACGAGCGGGACGACGCCGTCGCGGGCGAGCCGGTCGGCCCAGGCGGGTGGCATCGTCTCAGGCAAGGTCGAAAGCACGGCGGCCGGCCGCATCGCGTGCCGGGAGGCCGCGACGAGCGCCTCGGCCGCGATGTCCCAGGTCGGCGCGGGGCCCAGCTCGGGACTAGGCCAGTCGAGCACCAGCAGCGTCATGTCCTGCGGCCCGCGCAGGACGGCGCCGAAAGTGGCGGTCAGGCGGTCGCGCTTGCCCCAGTCGAAGGTGTGGTAGTCGAACGGGTTCGACACGGTGACAAGCGGATCGACGGTCGCCCGGATCGCCGCCTCCGTCGGCGCGTCGAACGGCGGGTAGGCAAGCGCCGTGCCCTCCACCGCGTCCGACATGATCGAGGCCTCGCCGCCCGAGCAGGAAAGGCTCGCGAGCCCGCGGCCCTGCATGGGCCCGGCCACATGCAGCACCTTCAAGGTCTCCATCAGCGCCGGGATCGAGCGCACCTCGGCGACGCCGAGCCGCTTGAGATACGCGCTCGAGGCGCGGTCGGAGCCGGCGAGCGAGGCCGTGTGGGTCATCGCGATGGCGCGGCCGAGCGCCGAGCGCCCCGCCTTCAGCGCCACGATCGGTTTGCCCCGCGCCCGCGCAAAGGCGACCGCCCCGGCGAAGGCTTCGGGGTCGGTGAGCCCCTCCACATGGAGGCCGATCGCGCTGATGCGCGGGTCGAGCGCGAGCGTGCGGATCGCGTCGGCGAGTCCGACCATGGCCTGGTTTCCGAGCGCGAGCACGAAGCCGATCGGCAGGCCGCGCCGGGCCATGGTGAGGTTGATCGCGATGTTGGAGGACTGCGTGACGAGCGCGACCCCGCGGTCGACCCGCCGCCCGCCATGCACGTCCGGCCAGATCGCGATGCCGTCCAGATAGTTGAGGAGGCCGTAGCAGTTCGGACCGACGACCGGCATGTCGCCCGCGGCCGCCACCAGTGCCGCCTGCAGCGCCGCGCCGTCGGGCCCGACCTCGCTGAAGCCCGAGGCGTAGGAGACGGCGCCGCCCGCGCCCATCTCGCTGAGGGTCGCCGCGAGCTCGACGGTCGCATGGCGGTTGACGCCGATGAAGGCGGCGTCCGGCGGTTCGGGCAGGTGTTCGGCGGCGCGGAAGCAGCGATGGCCGCCGATCTCCTCGCGGGTCGGATGCACCGGCCAGATCGGGCCGAAAAAGCCCATCCGGTCGCATTCCCGGATGACGGCGGCCGCCGCCGCGCCGCCGAACACCGCGAGGTTGCGCGGCCGGGTGAGGCGGGTGAGGTCGAAGCCGGCCATGCGGGTCAGGCTCCGAGCGGGCGGAGCAGGTCGCGCGCGATGATGTGCCGCTGGATCTCGCTCGTCCCGTCCCAGATCCGCTCCACCCGCGCATCGCGCCAGAAGCGCTCGAGCGGCAGGTCGTCCATCAGCCCCATGCCGCCATGGATCTGGATCGCCGCGTCGGTGACGCGCGCCAGCATCTCGGAGGCATAGACCTTGGCGGAGGCCACTTCGCGGTTCGCCGGCAGGCCCTGGTCGAGCCGCCAGGCGGCCGACAAGGTGAGCCAGTCGGCCGCGTCGATCTCGGTGATCATGTCGGCGATCTGGAAGCCCACCCCCTGGAAGCGGCCGATCGGCTCGCCGAACTGCTTCCGGTTCGCCGCCCAGGCGAGCGCCAGGTCGAAGGCGCGGCGCGCGCGGCCGACGCACATGGTCGCGACGGTGATGCGGGTGGCATAGAGCCACTCGTTCATCACCTCGAAGCCGCGGTCGACCTCGCCGAGCACGTTCTCCGCGGGGAGACGGCAGTCGTCGAAGGTCAGGATGCAGTTGTGATAGCCGCGGTGCGACACGGAGCGATAGCCGGGCGCGATGGTGAAGCCGGGCGTGCCGCGATCGACGATGAAGGCGGTGATCTTCTTTTTGGGGCCGCGCGGCGTCGTCTCCTCGGCGGTCGCCGCGAACACGATCACGAAGTCGGCCACGTCCGCGTGGCTGATGAAGTGCTTGGTCCCGTTCAGCACGAAGTCGGCGCCGTCGCGCCTCGCGAAGGTCTTCATGCCGCGCACGTCGGAGCCCGCGTCCGGCTCGGTCATGGCGAGTGCGTCGATCTTGTCGCCGCGGACCGCCGGTGCGAGCCAGCGCTCGCGCTGGGCGGGGGTGCAGGCGCAGAGGATGTTTGAGGGCCGGCCCCAGAACACGGTGAGCGCCATGGCGGCGCGGCCGAGTTCGCGTTCGAGCAGCGCGAAGGTGAGGTTGTCGAGCCCGCCGCCGCCGAATTCGGCCGGGATGTTCGGCGCGTAGAAGCCGAGCGCGAGGACTTTGTCCTGGATGGCGCGGCCCATCTCGCGCGGCACCTGGCCGGTCCGCTCCACCTCGGCCTCGAGCGGATAGAGCTCCTTCTCGACGAAGGAGCGGACGGTGTCGACCACCATCGCCTGTTCCGAACTGAGGCCGAAATGCATGGGGCGATCCTCACCTGACGGTCGGCCGGCGCTCAGCCCGCGATGGCGCGGCCCGCCTTGTCGGGCGGCGGCAGATGCGCCTGCGCGGCGGCGATGTCGGCGAGCTTGTCCGCGACGGTGGCCGGCGGCTCCGCGGCGCGGCTCTCCCGGGTGTTCACATGCAGGAGCATGTGCTCGCCGGTCGCGAGCCGCGCGCCGTCCCGGTCACGGAACAGCTCGTGGTAGACTTGCAGCGTCTTGCCCTTGGCGGCGAGCACGCGGGTCGCGACCGTCATGGCTTCGCCCGCCTTCGCCTCGGCGAGGTGGCAGATATGCGTCTCGACCGTGTAGCAGGAGCGGCCGGCCGCCACATAGGCCTGGTCGATGCCGGCGAGCCGCAGCAGCGCGTCGGAGGCGTCGCCGAACACCTGCAGGTAGCGGCTCTCGGTCATGTGGCCGTTGTAGTCGGTCCATTCGGGGAGCACGGTCGCCCGGTGGAGCCTCAGCGGGGCGGAAAGATCTTCGGCCGCCGCGGCGACGCCCGCATGGGCGCGGTCGTAGAGGGTCTTCTCGAACTGGGCGAGGTCGGCGCCGTAGGCGAAATTCTTCGCCTTGAGGCCCTGGAAGATCTGGATCAGGCAGTCGTCGCGGAGCCGCTCCAGCGAGCGCAAGTCCGCGCCGGCCGCTTGCCGGTCGGACTGCGTGGCGATCTCATCGACGAGCGCGTCGGTCAGCTCCGGCACATTCATGAACTTGGTCCAGGGCCACTGCAGCGAGGGCCCGAACTGCGCCATGAAATGCCGCATGCCCGCCTCGCCGCCGGCGATCCGGTAGATCAGGAAGGTGCCCATGAAGGCCCAGCGCGGGCCGGGGCCGAAGCGGATCGCGTCGTCGATCTCCTCCACCGTCGCAACGCCGTCATTGACCATCCAGAGCGCCTCGCGCCAGAGCGCTTCCATCATGCGGTCGGCGATGAAGCCGTCGATCTCCTTCCTGACATGCAGGGGATGCATGCCGAGCGTCCGGTAGAAGGCCATCGCCTTCTCCTTCGTCTCCATCGTCGTCTTCTCGCCGCCGCACACCTCGACGAGCGGCATCAGATAGACCGGATTGAACGGATGGCCGACCGTGAAGCGCTCCGGATGCGTCATCTGCGAGGCGATGCGGGTCGGCAGCAGGCCCGAGGTGGACGAGCCGAAGATCACGTCGGGCCGCGCCGCCCGGCTCGCCTCGGCGAGGAGGCGGATCTTCAGGTCCTCCCGCTCGGGCGCCGATTCCTGCACGAAGTCGGCGGCCTCGGCCGCCTCGCCGGGGCTGCGCACGAGGGTCAGCCGACCTTCGCGTGGGAGGGGCGCGAGCGTCAGCTGCCGCCAGGCGCGGCGGCCGTTCTCCAGCATTTCGCCGACTTTCCGGTCCGCCTCCGGATCCGGGTCGTAGAGCACCACGTCGTAGCCGTGGATGAGGCAGCGCACCGCCCAGCCGCCGCCGATGACGCCGGCGCCGAGGAGGCCGACGGTCTTCACGCCGCTCGTGGGATCGCTCATGGCTCAGCCCCGCTTCGTCAGTTTCAGCTTGGCGCGAACCTCTTCCGGCCCGAGCAGGCGGCAGTTCATTGCGGAGAGGATGGTGGCAGCGCGCTCGACAAGCTGGGCGTTGGAGGCAAGTCGGCCGCGCGACAGATAGATGTTGTCCTCGAGCCCGACCCGCACATTGCCGCCGGCGAGCGCCGCCATCGCCACATAGGGCAGCTGCATGCGCCCGATCGAGAAGGCGGAGAAGACGGCGCCCTTGGGGAGCCGGTTGACCATGGCCATGAGGGTTTGCGGGTCGTCCGGCGCGCCATAGGGGATGCCCATGCAGAGCTGGATCAGGACCGGATCGTCGATCAGCCCCTCGGCGACGAGGTCGTGCACCATGACGAGGTGGCCGGTGTCGAACACTTCGAGCTCCGGCCGGACGCCCGCCGCCTGCACGCGCCGCGCCATCGCGCGCAGCATGTCGGGCGTGTTGGTCATGACATAGTCGCCGCCGGCGGCGAAATTCATCGAGCCGCAGTCGAGCGTGCAGATCTCCGGCAGCAGCGCCTCCACATGGACGAGCCGCTCGGCCGCGCCGACCATGTCGGTGCCGGCCGGGTCGAGGGGGAGGGGATGCTCGCTGCCGCCGAGCACCAGGTCGCCGCCCATGCCGGCGGTGAGGTTCAAGACCACGTCGGTGCCCGACGAGCGCACCCGGTCGACCACCTCGGCATAGAGCTTCGGATCGCGCGAACCCTTGCCGGTGGCCGGGTCGCGCACATGGATGTGGGCGATGGCCGCGCCCGCCTTGGCGGCATCGATGGCGGCCGCCGCGATGTCCTTCGGGGTCACAGGCACCTTGTCGGACTTGCCCGTGGTGTCGCCGGCGCCGGTCACGGCGCAGGTGACGAAGACCTCGGTGTTCATGGACGCTCCCGCTCCCGCTCGGCTCGACGCGACGGGAGCCTAGCGGGCGGGGAAAAGCGGCACCGCTTCGCCCGCGCCCCTTTCAGCGCCGGATGCGACATGACGGGACGCCCCGAGGCGGGGAATTCAGCGTCCGAAATGCGCGCTGAGCAGCTCGACAACCGGCCGCACGGCCTTCTCGTCAAGGCCGTAGTGGATCGACTTGCCGGTGCGACGGGCGATCACGAGGCCTTCGCCGCGCAGGCGCTGCAGGAGCTGCGATACCGCCGGCTGGCGGATCCCCATGGCCTCTTCCAGTTCGGCGACCGTCCGCTCGCCTTTGGCGAGAAGTAGAAGAATATGCAAGCGATCCTTGTGTCCCATCGCCTTGAGGAGTTCGCTGCTCGCGCGGAGGTCGAACTTCACCTCGGCGGAGTCCTCCGCGACGGGTGTGACGTCGGAGGGCACATGGGAAGGTTCAGGAATACTCATGGACAAACCTCTGTCTTGAATGTCCAGGCTCGTTCCGGATGGCCGGTCGCCTGGTCGGGGGAGGCGATGCCTGTGCAATGTCGGTGAGTGTCGAAACCCGGCGAAGCTGGTTAACGTGAAACTACTGATATTCAGATATATAGACGTTTAAGAAACCAATGTCAAACCGAGCGCTCGAACCCCGGCCGGGGGTTCTGCCCCGCCGGGCGCCCGACGTCCCATCGACCGGGTCCCGCGTTTCGGGCTGGCTCGGCTGACCCTGTCCGGATTGGCGAAGATCTCGATCGCCGCGGGTCGCGGCCATGGATGTCGTCGGCGCGACGGTCGATGGCATGGGCCTCGTTGGCCGGGGTGCAAACGAATTGCCCGTCCGTCCTTTTCGCCCATCCCGTGCTTGCCGGCCTTGGCCGCCTCGCCTCCTCGTGCGGTTTCCCTCGGGATGGCAACACACGACGGGGCAGAGGGTTCCGTAAGGTCATGCGATGCTCGCGCATACGATGTCGAATGTCAGTCAGCCGAGGTCAGGCGCCGAGTTCCTCGCGCAGGAGTTCCAGCCGCAGCCATTCCTCCTCCGCCGCGGCGAGGTCCTCGCGCGCCTTGGCGATCTCACGCGACACCGTGTCGAAGCGGCGCGGGTCGCGCGCATAGAGCGAGGGGTCGGCGATTTCGGCCTCGAGGCGCGCGAGTGTGGCGCCGAGCTTGTCGATCGTGGCGGGCAGCGTCTTCAGCGCATGCTGCTCGTTGAAGTTCAGCTTGCGCCGCGGCGCCTTGCGTTCCGCCGGTGCCGCCGTGGCGGGGGCAGGCGCGGGCGCGGAAGGCGGCGTCAGCGTGCGCGGCCTGACCCCGTAGCCGCGCTGCGCCACCATGTCGGTGTAGCCGCCGGCATATTCGAGCCAGGTGCCGTCGCCGTCCGACACCACCACCGAGGTGCAGATCCGGTCGAGGAAGTCGCGGTCGTGGCTGACCAGGATGACCGTGCCCGGATAGTCCGCGAGCATCTCCTCGAGCAGGTCGAGGGTTTCGAGGTCGAGGTCGTTGGTCGGCTCGTCGAGCACGATCAGGTTCGACGGGCGGGCGAGGGCGCGCGCCAGCATGAGCCTGCCCCGCTCGCCGCCGGAGAGGACGCCGACCGGCGTGCCGGCCTGCTCGGCGGTGAACAGGAAATCCTTCAGGTAGCTCATCACGTGCTTCGGCTGGCCGGCCACCTCGATCATGTCGCCGCGCCCGCCGTTCATCGCCTCGCGCAGCGACTGCGCCGGGTCGAGGCCTTCGCGCTTCTGGTCGAGCGTCACCATCTCGACGGCGGCACCCATCCGCACCGTGCCGCGGTCCGGCGGGATGACGCCGGTGAGGAGGTTCACCATGGTGGTCTTGCCGGCGCCGTTCGGGCCGATCAGGCCGAGCCGGTCGCCGCGCGCGACGCGGGTGGAGAAGCCCTCGACGATCACGCGGCCCGCATAGGCCTTGGCGATGTCCTTCGCCTCCACGACGAGCTTGCCGGACTGCTCCGCCTGGCTCACCTGCAGCTTCACGTCGCCGACCGGGCGCCTGAGCTCCTTCTTGGCGCGGCGCATGGCGTGGAGCTCGCCGAGCCGGCGCATGTTGCGCTTGCGCCGCGCGGTCACGCCGTAGCGCAGCCAGTCCAGTTCGGCGACGATCTTGCGGCCGAGTTCGTGCGCGCGCCGCTCCTCCTCGGCGAACACCTCGTCGCGCCAGACCTCGAAATGGGCGAAGCCGCGGTCGAGCCGCCGCGCCGTGCCGCGGTCGAGCCACACCGTGGCGCGCGTCAGGTTCTCCAGGAAGCGGCGGTCGTGGCTGATGAGGACGAGCGCCGAGCGGATCGACTTCAGCTCCGCCTCCAGCCATTCGATCGCCGGCAGGTCGAGGTGGTTGGTCGGCTCGTCGAGCAGCAGCACGTCCGGCTGCGGCGCCATGGCGCGGGCGAGCGCGGCCCGGCGCGCCTCGCCGCCGGAAAGCCGCTTCGGGTCCTCCTCGCCGGTCAGGCCGAGCTCCTCGAGCAGGTAGCGCGCGCGGTAGGGGTCGTCCGAGGGGCCGAGCCCTTCCTCCACATAGGCGAGGGTGGAGGCATAGGCGGAGATGTTCGGCTCCTGTGGCAGGTAGCGGATCGTCACCTTGCCGTTGACCACGCGCTCGCCGCGATCCGCCTCGACGAGGCCCGCCGCGATCTTCAGGAGCGTGGACTTGCCCGAACCGTTGCGCCCGACGAGGCCGATCCGGTCGTTCTCGAACACCGCGAGTTCGGCGCCGTCGAGCACCGGCGTCCCGCCGAAGGTGAGGTGGATGTCGCGAAGGGTGAGGAGAGGGGCGGCCATGCCGGGGTGTCTAGCCGAAACCGCCGCCCTGCGCCACAACGGCCGGGCGCGGCCTCGCGGCGCGGCGGGCGCCGGCCTGTTGATCGTCTGGCACTTGGCCGCAGTTTGCCCGCGCGGCGGCGCATGCCGACCCGCCGGATTGCGCCATGGTCACCGCCGGCCCATGCGGCTAGGGTCGCGAGCCCCGCCTGGACGTCCCCGCCCGGAAGCCTCCGACCGTGTCGCCCCATCTCTGGATCGCCTTCACCATCACGGCCGCGCTCTGCCAGACGCTGCGCAACGCGCTGCAGCGCGGGCTCGTGGAGACCGTCGGCACCGTCGGGGCGACGCATGTGCGCTTCCTCTACGGGCTCCCCTTCGCGTTCGTCTTTCTCGCGGTGGTGTGGAGCGTGGCCGGCGGGCCGGCGACCGTGCCCGGCTGGACCTTCTACGCCTGGACCCTGCTCGGGGCGCTGGCGCAGATCCTGGCGACCGCCCTGATGCTGGCGGCGATGCGCACAAAGAGCTTCGTGGTGACCATCGCCTACACCAAGACCGAGCCGGTGCAGACGGCGATCTTCGGCATGCTCATCCTCGCCGAGGTGCCGACGCCGCTCCTCGCCGCCGCCATCGCGGTCGCGACGCTCGGCGTCATGATCATGAGCTGGCCGAAGACCGGCGTCGGCGCCGACCGCGACTGGGTGCGCCCAGCGATCATGGGCGTCGCGTCCGGCGGCCTGTTCGGCCTCGCGGCGATCAGCTTCAAGGGCGGCATCCAGGCGCTCGGGGCCCCGAGCTTCGTCATGGCCGCGACCACCACGCTCGCGGCCGGGCTCGCCATGCAGACGATCCTGCTCTCCGCCTATCTGGTGGCAACCGACCGGCCCGCGCTCGGCAAGCTCTTCCGCGCCTGGCGGCCCTCGCTCGCGGCCGGCTTCCTCGGCGCCTTCGCGTCGCAGATGTGGTTCCTCGCCTTCGCGATCGAGCCGGTCGCCCATGTGCGCACGCTCGGACTCGTCGAGATGCTGTTCTCGCTCGCCGTGTCGCGCAAGCTGATGAGCCAGATGACGAGCCCGCGCGAGGCGATCGGCATCGCGCTCCTCGTCGCAGGCGTCCTGGTGGTGCTGAACGGGTGAACGGCGGTCCGCGTGGCCTACACCGCCACGGAATGGCGGGCGGCGGCGCGGGCGAGATAAGCGTCGAAGGCCGCGGCGGCGAGGCGCACGAAGGCGCGGCCGTCGGCGGTCATCGCCACGCGCCAGCCGTCCACCGTCACGAGCCCGTCGCGCACCAGTTCGTCGAGCCGCTCAATCCCGTCGGCGAGCGCCTCGGGCGCCACATCGTGCGCCGCCGCGACCGCCGCGAGGTCGACCGCGTAGTCGCACATCAGGCGCTCGATCACGTCCGAGCGCAGCCGGTCGTCGGCGTCGAGCGCCTTGCCCTTCACGACCGGGAGCCGCCCGGCCGCGACCGCGCGCCGGTAGCGGCCGATATCCGCGTCGTTCTGCACGAAGCCTTGCGGCAGCTTGCCGATCGACGAGCAGCCGAGCCCGATCAGCGTGTCGCAGCGGTCGGTCGTGTAGCCCTGGAAGTTGCGCCGGAGCGCCCCGGCGCGCTCCGCCCGCGCCATGTCGTCGTCGGGCTTGGCGAAATGATCGAGCCCGATCGGCCGGTAGCCGGCGGCGCCGAGCGCGTCGCGCGCGATCGCCTCGAGCCGCAGCCGTTCGGCGGCGCCGGGCAGCGCCGCCTCGTCGATCAGCCGCTGGTGCTTCTTGAACCAGGGCACATGCGCATAGCCGAACAGCGCGATGCGCGAGGGGTCGAGCGAGACCGCGAGCTCGCAGGTGCGCCGGACCGTCGCCTCGCTCTGATGCGGCAGCCCGTACATGAGGTCGAAATTGAGCGCCGTGATGCCCGCCTCGCGCAGCGCCGACGCGGCGCGCTCCACCACCTCGAACGGCTGGATGCGCCCGATCGCGCGTTGCACCGTGGCGTCGAAGTCCTGCACGCCGAGGCTCGCGCGGGTGACGCCGGCCCGGGCGAGGGTGCGGGCGAGCGCCGGCGTCACGCTGCGCGGATCGAGTTCGATCGCGTGCTCCGCGCCGGGCAGAATAGCAAAACCCCCGGCGAGCGCGGCGGCGATCGCCTCGAAGGCCGCGGCCGGCAGCAGGCTCGGCGTGCCGCCGCCCCAATGGATGTGGCCGACCGGCAGGCGTTTTCCCGCCGCGGCGGCGACGAGGCCGATCTCCTCGATCAAGGTCGCCGCATAGTCGTCGAGCGGCCCGTCGCGCAGCGCCGCCTTGGTGTGGCAGCCGCAATAGTGGCAGATCGCCCGGCAATAGGGCACGTGCAGATAGACCGACACGGGCGTGTCCGGGTCGAGCGCGGCGAGCCATCCTCGCGCATCGTCGGGGCCGACCCCCGCGCCGAAATGCGGCGCGGTCGGGTAACTCGTGTAGCGCGGCACGGCGCGGGCGGCATAGCGGGCTTGGCTTAGCGGGTTCATGGGGAAAACGTAGCGGCGCCGGCGCGGGCCGACTTTGATCCGGATCAAGCGTCGCCGCGTTCCATCGGCGCGCGCGAGGCGCCGGCCGCCGGCCTTTACGCCGCCGGCCCCGTCCGGCAAAAGGGGGCGCGATCCCCGCCGTTCGATCCCCGCCGACCGGAAACCGCGCCGCATGGATGCAAGCCTGCCGCCGCGTCACGCGATCCTTCGCGTCCTGCGTCCGCTCGCCGCCGGCCTCGCCGTCGCGGCGCTGGGCGGCTTCGTGTTCAATATCGCGGGATTCCCCGCCGCCTGGATCGCCGGTTCGACGGTGTTCGTCGCCGCCGCGACCCTCTGCGGGCTGCAGGTGGCGATGCCGCCGGCGCTCCGCGACGTGGTGTTCGTGTTCCTCGGCATCTCGATGGGCGCGGGCGTGACGCCGGACACGCTGCACCGGCTGCCGGACTGGCCGCTCAGCCTCGTCATGCTGGCCGTCACGGTCGGGGCGATCATCTGCGCGACTTACGCCTTCTTCCGCCACATGATCGGCTGGGACTGGCAGACGGCGCTGTTCGCCTCGGTCCCGGGCGCGCTCTCCTATGTGCTGGCGGTCGCGGTGGAGACCGAGGCGGACATGCGCAAGGTGGCGATCGCCCAGTCGATCCGGCTGATCACGCTCGTCGTCGTGCTGCCGGTCGCGATCAGCTCGGTCGCCCCGGCGTCGCCGCCGGCGGCTCCGGCCGGGATCCTGAGCGTCCTCGATTTCCTCCTCTTGCTCGTGGTCGGCGGCGCGGCCGGGCTCGCGGCGCATTTTGCCCGCGTCCCGGCCGGGCTCCTGACCGGCGCCTTCCTGGCGAGCGCGATCCTGCACGGCACCGGCCTCGTCACGGCGAACCTGCCGCCCTGGCTGCTCGATCCCTGCTTCGTCACGGTCGGGGTCCTGATCGGCTCGCGCTTCCAGGGCACCGACCTCGCGCTGCTGCGCGACGCGCTCGGCGCCTCGCTCGGCGGCTTCGCGGTGGGCATCGCCGTGTCCCTGCTCGGCACCGTGGTGGTCGTGGTGGCCACCGAAATCGGCTGGGGCCAGGTGGCGCTCGCCTATGCGCCGGGCGGGCTCGAGGCGATGATCGCGCTCGCCTTCGCGCTGGCGGTCGACCCCGCCTTCGTGGCCGCGCACCAGCTCGCCCGCTTCATCCTGATCGCCGTCACGATGCCTGCCGTGCTGATCGCCTTCGAGCGTGTGAACCGCCCGCCCGCGGGCTCCGCGCCCGACACGAGCGACCGCTGATCCGGCCGGCCCGGCACGTGCGGCGCGGCATTTAAGACTTTCGGGCAACGAGGCTTGGCCGTGCCGCCCCGCTTGACCTGAATCAAGGCTCTTTCGCAGCCGCCCACTAGGGTCGCCCCGCTAGCCTCGGGAGGCGAAGCGCCGGCGTTCGCGCCGTCGCCCGCTCCGGCACGGACCGGCGCCCGGCGTCCGAACCCTCGCGGGGGCGGGCGGGCGAGGCGCTCCCCGAGGTCCGATGGGTACCAGACACGGGGCGAACGATGGCTCGATCACTCGAGGCAAAACACATCAGTTCCGAGGAGATCGGCTACGCGCTGTTCCTCGGGATACTCGCCGTAGTGTGCCTGATCATCGCCGGCAATGCGTGGGACCAGACCATGGCCGTCCACGCCACCGCCGGCGCGATCCTCGCCGCACTCGGCCTCTTCTTCCTGTTCAAGAGCAACTTCGACCGGACCGGCAACGCGCCGGCCGAGCTCGACGGCAAGCCGAACTACAATTACGGCCCGATCAAGTTCGCCTCGATCGCCGCGCTGTTCTGGGGCATCGCCGGCTTCCTGGTCGGCCTGATCATCGCCCTGCAGCTCGCCTATCCGGCGCTCAACTTCGACATCGCGTTCACCAATTTCGGCCGCCTCCGGCCGCTGCACACCTCGGCGGTGATCTTCGCCTTCGGCGGCAACGTGCTGCTCGCCACGAGCTTCTACGTGGTGCAGCGCACCTGCCAGGCGCGCATGCCCGGCATCGTGACGCCCTGGTTCGTCGTGCTCGGCTACAACGCCTTCATCCTGATCGCCGGCACCGGCTACCTGCTCGGCGCCACCCAGGGCAAGGAATATGCCGAGCCCGAATGGTACGCCGACATCTGGCTGACAATCGTCTGGGTCGTCTACCTGTTCCTGTTCCTCGGCACCCTGTGGCGCCGCAAGGAGCCGCACATCTATGTGGCGAACTGGTTCTACCTCGCCTTCATCGTCACCATCGCGGTGCTCCACCTCGGCAACAACACCTCGATCCCGGTCTCGATTTATTCGTCGAAGTCGGTGCAGGTGTTCTCCGGCGTGCAGGACGCCATGGTGCAGTGGTGGTACGGCCACAACGCGGTCGGCTTCTTCCTGACCGCCGGCTTCCTCGCCATCATGTACTATTTCGTGCCGAAGCGCGCCGAGCGGCCGGTCTATTCCTACCGCCTCTCGATCGTGCACTTCTGGGCCCTGATCTTCCTCTATATCTGGGCCGGCCCGCATCACCTCCACTACACGGCCTTGCCGGAATGGGCCTCGACGCTGGGCGCCACCTTCTCGATCATGCTGTGGATGCCCTCCTGGGGCGGCATGATCAACGGCCTGATGACGCTCTCCGGCGCCTGGGACAAGCTGCGCACCGATCCGGTCCTGCGCATGCTGGTCGTCTCGGTCGCCTTCTACGGCATGTCGACCTTCGAGGGGCCGCTCATGTCGGTGAAGTCAGTCAACGCGCTCAGCCACTACACCGACTGGACCATCGGCCACGTCCATTCCGGCGCGCTCGGCTGGGTCGGCTTCGTGTCCTTCGGCGCTCTCTACTGCCTGGTGCCCTGGCTGTGGAACCGCAAGCGGCTCTATTCGCTGAACCTCGTCAACTGGCACTTCTGGACCGCCACCCTCGGCATCGTCTTCTACATCTGCGCCATGTGGGTGTCGGGCATCATGGAAGGCCTGATGTGGCGGGCCTACGACAAGCTCGGCTTCCTGCAGTACTCGTTCATCGAGACGGTGGCGGCCAAGCACACGCTCTATGTGATCCGCGCCATGGGCGGCGGCCTGTTCCTGCTCGGCGCGCTGATCATGGCCTACAACATCTACATGACCATCCGCTACGGCGAACGCGAGGAGGCCGCGCCCGCCGGACGCCCCGTCCTCGCCGCGGCCGAGTGAGGGGGCTGATCCATGTCACTCATCGAAAAACACGCCATCTTCGAGAAGAACTCGATCATCCTTCTCCTCGGCATCGTGGTCGTGATCGCCATCGGCGGTCTCGTGGAGATCCTGCCGCTCTTCTACCTGAAGAGCACCATCGAGAAGGCGGACGGGGTGCGCCCCTATTCGCCGCTCGAACTCGCAGGCCGCAACATCTACATCCGCGAAGGCTGCTACAACTGCCATAGCCAGATGATCCGTCCGCTCCGCGACGAGATCGAGCGCTACGGCCACTTCAGCCTCGCGGCCGAGTCCGTCTACGACCATCCGTTCCAGTGGGGCTCCAAGCGCACCGGTCCGGACCTCGCCCGCGTCGGCACCAAATATTCCGACCAGTGGCACCGCGAGCATCTGAGCAATCCGCGCTCGATCGTGCCGGAATCGATCATGCCGGGCTATCCGTTCCTCGCCCGCGCCGAGCTCGACGGCAAGCACATCGCGGCGGTGATGCAGACCAACCGCCTCGTCGGCGTGCCCTATACCGACGAGCAGATCGAAAAGGCGGTCGAGGATCTGCGCGCCCAGGCCAATCCGGACGACAAGAACGTCGACGCCATGCTGAAGCGCTACCCGAAGGCGGTCGCCCGCGATTTCGACGGCGACCCCGCCCGGGTGACCGAGATGGACGCGCTCGTCGCCTATCTCCAGGTGCTCGGCACGCTCGTCGACTTCAAGCTCTACGACGACAAGGCAAACCTCCGCTAGGGGATCGACCATGACCACGTATGTCGCACTGGCCGAGTTCGCCCAGACCTGGGGGCTCGTCTACTTCTTCCTCATCTTCCTCGCCGTCATCGCCTATGCGCTCTGGCCGTCGAACCGCCAGCGCTTCGACGAAGCCGCGCGCGTCCCCCTGCGGGAGGATTGATCCATGGCACAAAAGGAAATCGACCGCGTCTCGGGCGTGGAGACGACCGGCCACGAATGGGACGGCCTCAAGGAGCTGAACCATCCGCTGCCGAAATGGTGGCTCTATGTCTGGTACGCCTGCATCGCCTGGGCGCTCGTCTACTACGTGCTCTACCCGTCCTGGCCGCTCGTCTCCGGCTACACGACCGGCGTGCTCGGCTTCTCGCAGCGCGAGGCGGCGCTGGCCGAGGTGCGGGACGGCCAGGCCGCGCGGCTCGCCAACGCGGCCGGCCTCGCCGACGCGTCGTTCGAGAAGATCCTCGCGGATCCGAAGCTGCTCGACTTCGCCAAGGCGCAAGGGCGGGCGGCGTTCGGCGACAATTGCGCGCCCTGCCACGGCAGCAGCGGCGTCGGCGGCGCCGGCTATCCGAGCCTGCAGGACGACGACTGGCTGTGGGGCGGCAAGATCGACGACATCCACCAGACCATCCAGGTGGGCATCCGCGGCACCTCGCCCGACACGCGCATCAGCGCCATGCCGGCCTTCGGCAAGGACGGCCTCCTGAAGAAGGAGGAGATCGCCGACGTCGCCGACTATGTCCTCTCCCTCTCCGGACGCGCGCCGGCCGGGGCGAAGCTCGACCAGGGCAAGGCGATCTTCAACGACAACTGCGCCGCCTGCCATGGCGAGACCGGCGCCGGCAACACCGAGCTCGGCGGCCCGAACCTGACCGACGCGATCTGGCTCTACGGCTCCGGCCGCGACCAGATCATCGCCCAGATCAGCAACCCCAAGGCCGGCGTCATGCCGACCTGGGGCGGCCGCCTCGACCCGGTCACGATCAAGTCCCTCGCCGTATACGTGCACGGATTGGGCGGGGGGAAGTGAGTCGGGACGTTTTAGTATGACAGACGGGCGGGGCGGGGGAGCGATCCTCCGCCCCGCCTCGTTTCGTCATGAGGCGCGGCTAAGATAGGTCGTGACGATCCGGCTGACCCCTGGCGGCCATCTCTCCGATGCCGGGAGCTTGACGAATATCAACGACGGTTCGGACCGTCCGGCGCATTCAGGGGGTGGCGCGCGGTTGGACGGAACGGCCGTGCGTCGACGAGGAGTGCCGCCATGAAGGTCGAGCCCATGCCCGGACATGCCGGGCAGCCGCCCGAGGACATGTTCTATGAGGACCACAAGAAGGTCTATCCGGCCGCGGTCCAGGGGACGTTCCGCTCGATCAAATGGGGCCTTTTGACCGCCTGCCTGCTCGTCTACTACTTCCTGCCCTTCGTGCGCTGGGACCGCGGGCCGGACCATCCGAGCCAGGCGGTGCTGATCGACTTCCCGAACCGGCGCTTCTACTTCTTCTTCATCGAGATCTGGCCGCAGGAGGTCTACTACATCACCGGGCTGCTCATCCTGGCGGCGCTCACGCTGTTCCTGATGAACGCCGTCGCCGGCCGCGTCTGGTGCGGCTATCTCTGCCCGCAGACGGTGTGGACCGACCTCTTCTTCGCGGTGGAACGCTGGACCGAAGGTGACCGGCGCGAGCGCATGAAGCTCGACGAGGCGCCGTGGACGGCCGAAAAGGTCGCCCGCAAGGCGGCCAAGCACGTGCTGTGGATCGGAATCGCCTGGTGGACCGGCGGCGCCTGGGTGCTCTATTTCGCCGATGCGCCGACGCTCGTCCACGACCTCTTTTTCTTCGAGGCGCCGCTCGTCGCCTATCTGTGGATCGGCATCCTGACCGCCACCACCTATGTGCTCGCCGGCTTCGCGCGCGAGCAGGTCTGCATCTATATGTGCCCCTGGCCGCGCATCCAGGCGGCGCTCACCGACGAATGGGCGCTCAACGTCACCTACCGCGCCGATCGGGGCGAGCCACGCGGCTCGCTGAAGTCGAATCGGAAGCTGCGCGAGGCGGGCGAGCCGGCGGGCGATTGCGTCGACTGCAACCAGTGCGTCGTCGTCTGCCCGACCGGAACGGACATCCGCGAGGGCCTGCAGCTCTCCTGCATCCAGTGCGGCCTCTGCATCGACGCCTGCGATACGGTGATGACGAAGGTCGGGCAGCCGACCGGCCTGATCGCCTACGACACCGACATCAACATGGAGCGCCGGGAGGCTGGCAAGCCGCCCGTCTACCGCCTGATCCGCGCCCGCACGCTCCTCTACGCCGCGGTGATCGCCCTCGTCGGGACCATCATGCTCTACAGCCTCGCCACGCGCGCGACGATCGCGGTGAGCGTCCTGCACGACCGCAGCCCGGTCTTCGTGGTCAATTCGGACGGGTCCGTCCGCAACGGCTACACGCTCCACTTCAGCAACAAGGATCGCGACGCGCGCGACCTCGATGTCGCCGTGGAGGGACTGCCGGGCGTGCTGATGCGGCTCGACAGCAGTTCGCGGCCGGCGAACGTCGCGCGCGACATCGTGCGCGTCGATGCCGACGAGACGCGCGAGGTGCGCATGCTCCTCACCATGCCCAAGGGGTCGGACCTGGCCACGTCCACGCCGATCACCGTGCGGGTCACGGCCGGCGGCGAGACCGCGACGGCGAACGACTTCTTCAAGGCACCCTGACGCTTCAGGGGCTCGACGCGCCGGGCGCAGGGCCCCCGGCATGATCCTGATCAAGGCCGCGGCGGGGCCGTTCGGCTAGAGACGACCGGCGGGTCCGCGCGAAGGGGCGGGGACCTGTCGCGATCGACGCATGCGGAGGGGCAGATGTCGATGAGCCTGAACGAGAATACCAAGGCGACGACCGGCTTCGTGCTGACCGGCTGGCACGTGCTCGCCATCACGCTCGGCTTCTTCGGCCTGATCTTCGCGGCGAACGGCGCGCTCGTCTACTACGCGCTCGAGTCGTTCCCGGGCACCGTCACCGCGTCGTCCTACCAGACGAGCCAGACCTACAATGCCGAGATCCGTGCGGCGGTCGAACAGTCGGACCGCCACTGGTCGGTCACCGCCGAGGCGCGGCGCTCGCCCGAGGGCGCGGTGGACATGCGCGTCGACGCGCTCGATGCCGCGGGGCAGCCGCTTTCCGGCGTGACCTTCACGGCCGTGCTGGAACGGCCGACCGACCGTTCGCTCGACCGCGCGGCGGCGCTCCGGCCGAAGCCCGGCACCGCCACCGTCTACGAGGGGCATCTGGACGGGGTGCTGCCGGGCCAGTGGGAGCTCGTCGTGGAGGCGGACGGGGCTGACGGGGCGCGGCTGTTCCTGTCACGCAACCGCCTCGTCCTGCGTTGACGGGCGGCGTGTCTTGAACACTCCTTTGAATATCCGCGGCGAAGCCCAGGCGCTGACTCAAAGATCCGACACGGTGGCGGTCCCGCCCGTCGGGCGCGACTGGAACGCCTTCGCGGTTCCGACCGCGACCGGCGAGCACCGCATGGACCTCGCGGTCGAGGGCATCACCTGCGCGGCCTGCCTCGCCGATATCGAGCACGGCGTCGGCGCGCTGCCGGGCGTCGTCTCCTGCCGGCTGAACCTCACCACCCATCGCCTCGCCGTCGCCTGGAAGCCGGACGCCGTCGAGGCCGGCGCCGTGGTGCGCCGCCTGGAACAGCTCGGCTATCGCGCGCATCCCTTCGATCCCGGCCGCCGCTCCGCCGCGGAGGAGAGCGAGTCACGCGAATTGCTGCGCGCCATGGCGGTCGCCGGCTTCGCCGCGATGAACGTGATGCTGCTGTCGGTCTCCGTCTGGGCCGGCAATGCGAGCGACATCGACCCGGCCACGCGCGACCTCTTCCACTGGTTCTCCGCCCTGATCGCGCTGCCGACCACGGTCTATGCCGGCCGGCCCTTCTTCCGCTCCGCGTGGCGGGCGCTGCGGGCATTCCGCACCAACATGGACGTGCCGATCGCGATCGGCATCACGCTGACGGTCGGCCTGTCGCTCTGGCAAACGATCCGGTCGGCCGAGCACGCCTATTTCGACAGCGCCGTGATGCTCCTCTTCTTCCTCCTGCTCGGCCGATACCTCGACCAGGCGATGCGCCGGCGCACCCGATCGGTCGCCGAGAATGTCGCGGCGCTGCGCTCGCTGAGCGCGCTGAAGCGCCTGCCGGACGGCAGCCTGAAGGAAATGCCGCTGTCGAAGATCGACCCCGGCGACGTGGTGTTCGTGCGGCCGGGCGAGCGCGTGCCGATCGACGGCGTGGTCGCCGAGGGGCGCTCCGAGATCGACCAGAGCCTCGTCACCGGCGAGACCGCGCTCGCGCCGGTCGGCCCGGCCGAGCCGGTCTTCGCCGGCACCATGAATGTCACGGGCGCGCTCGCCGTGCGCGTCATCGCCGCCGCCGAGGGTACGCTGCTCGACGAGGTGAACCGGCTTCTGGAGTCCGCCGCGCAGGCGAAGTCGTCCTATATGCGCCTCGCCGACCGGGTGGCGCGGCGCTACGCGCCGGTCGTGCATGTGGCCGCGCTCGGCACCTTCCTCGCCTGGACGCTCGTCCTCGGCGCGCCGGCGGACGACGCGCTGGTGGTCGCCGTCTCGGTCCTGATCATCACCTGCCCCTGCGCGCTGGCGCTCGCCATCCCCGCCGTGCAGGTGGTGACGTCGGGCCTCCTGTTCCGGCGCGGCGTCCTCGTCCATGCGGGCGACGCGATCGAGCGCCTCGCCGCCGTCGACACGATCGTGTTCGACAAGACCGGCACCCTGACGCTGCCCGAGCCGACGCTGGTCGGCCGCGATGCCGTCGCCCCGGCGGCGCTCGCCTCGGCCGGACGGCTCGGCGCGGCGAGCCGCCACCCGCTCGGGCGCGCGCTCGCGGCCGCGGCGGGGTCCCCCACGCCGCCGGCGGTCGTCGCCGAGGCGGCCGGGCGCGGGCTCGCCGCCACGGTGGACGGCGTCGAGGAGCGGCTCGGCTCGCCCGATTATTGCGGGGTCGATGCGGCGGAGATCGCCGCCGTGGTCGCCGCGCATCCGCACGCCTCGCTCGTCGCCTGGCGGCGCGGCGACGCGGCGCCGGTCCTGTTCGCCTTCGAGCAGGGCCTCAAGGCCGACGCGGCCGCGACCGTCGGCCGGCTCGCCCGCGCCGGCTACCGCATCGAGATCCTGTCGGGCGACCGGGCCGACCCGGTCGCCGCCGCCGCGGCGTCGCTCGGCGTCACGGACTGGCGCGCCAGCATGACGCCCGCCGACAAGATCGCCCGGCTCGCCGCGCTGAAGGCCGCGGGGCGCAAGGTGCTGATGGTCGGCGACGGGCTGAACGACGCGCCCGCGCTCGCCGCCGCCCATGTGTCGCTCTCGCCGGTGAGCGCGGTCGATCTCAGCCAGGCGGCGGCCGATGCGGTGTTCCTCGGCGAGGCGCTCGGCCCGGTCGCCGACGCGCTCGACCTCGCCCGCCGGGCGCACCGGGCGATGACGCAGAACCTCGCCATCTCCATCCTCTACAACGTGGTGGCGGTGCCGATCGCCATGGCCGGCCTGGTGACGCCGCTCGTCGCCGCACTCGCCATGTCGGGCTCCTCGCTGATCGTCACGGTGAACGCCCTTCGCCTCAGGCTGCCGGCCGGCACCGCCCCGGCCCCGGCCGGCACAGTTCGCCCGGAAGCGGCCCGGTCCCGCGCCGAGACGGCGGCCGCACCGCAAGGAACCAACGCATGGACGTCCTGATCTTCCTCATCCCCGTGGCGCTGATGCTCGGCGCGTTCGGGCTCGCCGGCTTCCTCTGGGCGCTCCGCTCCGGGCAGTACGACGACATCGAGGGCGCCAAGTGGCGGATCCTCTCCGACGACGATCTGCCGTCCCCGGACAAGAAGGGCTGAGCGGCCGGCGACCGACCTCCGCGGCACCGCGCCACAAGGTGGCGGCGCTCTCCCGGGAATTCGGTATTTCACCCCGGCGCGGACTGTCCTAGGCTCGCGAGGGTTGCGGCTCGCCGCAGCCCTCCGACCGTGTCCACCCGGGGGTCCCGATGCATCGACGCCAATTTCTCGCCGGCCTCGCTCTCCTCACCGTCGCGGGAAGCGCCGCCGCCAACGAATTGCCGCCGCCGGCGCCAACGAGCGCCAAGCCCGAGGAGGTGGTGCAGAACCTCTACGACCGGTATGTCGGCGATGCCTTCGACTACATGACCGACCCGAAGCTGCGCGAGCGCTATTTCACCGCCGCGACCGCCGACCTCCTCGCCAAGACCTTCGCCAAGTCCAACAAGAAGAACGAGCCGGGCATCGACTACGAGCCGCTCATCGACGGCCAGGACGGCGAGGTGAAGGATCTCGAGATCGTCACCAAGGCGTCGACCCCGACCAAGGCGATCGTACAGGCCAATTTCAAGAGCTTCGACCAGAAGCTCGGCATCGGTTTCGACATGGTGTTCGAAAAGAACGTCTGGCGGATCGAGGACATCCGCGGCCGCAAGGGCGCGAGCCTGAAGAAGGCCGCGCAGCAGTTTTTGAAAAGCTGACGGGGACTTGCCCGAACACCGGCGGACGGCGTCTCAGCCGCCCGCGCGCGGCACCGCCATGCGGGTGACCGGCGGCTCGACGTCCGCCGCGCCCTTGAGCGCGGTCGGCCCGGTGAGCGGCAGGCCGAGCCGGCGCCAGACATCCGCCAGGGCATCCGCCAGCCGGTCGATCAGCGCGTCCGCGTGGAGCGGCGTCGGCGTGATGCGGAGCCGCTCGGTGCCGCGCGGCACGGTCGGGTAGTTGATCGGCTGGATATAGATCGCGTGCTCCTCGAGGAGCAGGTCCGACGCGCGCTTGCACAGGTCCGGATCGCCGACCAGCACCGGCACGATGTGGGTGTCGCTCAGCATCACCGGCAGGCCGGCGGCGGCGAGCCGCTCCATGGTCCGCTGCGCCTGGCGCTGATGCGCGTCGCGCTCGGCCGAGGAGGTCTTCAGGTGCCGGATCGACGCGGTGGCGGCGGCGGCGACGGCCGGGGGCAGGGCGGTGGTGAAGATGAAGCCCGGCGCGAAGGAGCGGACCGCGTCGACCACCGCGGCCTTGCCCGCGATATAGCCTCCGAGCGTGCCGAACGCCTTGGCGAGGGTCCCCTCGATCACGTCGATGCGGTGCATCAGACCCTCGCGGTCGCAGATGCCGCCGCCGCGCGGGCCGTACATGCCGACCGCGTGCACCTCGTCGATATAGGTCATCGCGCCATGGGCTTCGGCGAGGTCGGCGATCTTCTCGATCGGGGCGATGTCGCCGTCCATCGAATAGACGGACTCGAACACGATCAGCTTCGCCCGGTCCGGCCCGGCCGCAGCGAGGAGTTCTTCCAGATGGGCGACGTCGTTGTGGCGAAAAACCTTCTTCTCGACCCCGGAGCGCCTTATGCCCTCGATCATCGAGGCGTGGTTCAGCTCGTCGGAGAGGATCAGGCAGTTCGGCAGGATGCGGGCGAGGGTGGAGATCGCCGCCTCGTTGGAGACGAAGCCGGAGGTGAAGGTGAGCGCGGCTTCCTTGCCGTGCAGGTCGGCGAGTTCGGCTTCCAGCTCCACGAGCGGACGGTTGGTGCCCGAGATGTTGCGCGTGCCGCCGGCGCCGGCGCCCATGCGCCCGGCCGTCTCGACCATGGCGGCGACCACGGAGGCGTGCTGGCCCATGCCCAGATAGTCGTTCGAGCACCACACCACGATCTCGCGCGCCGCGCCGTCGCGCCGCCACAGCGCATGCGGGAAGCGGCCGCTGATGCGTTCGAGGTCGGCGAACACCCGGTAGCGCTTCTCGCGCTTCAGCGATGCGACCGCGTCCTGGAAATACACCTCGTAGTTCATCCGTCCGTCCTTCGGCTGTTCACGCCTGGATCACCGCGCCCCTCGCGGCGTCCCGGCTTCGGACCCGAGGCTACATATATCGATCGGTCCGACATTGACCATGATCAACCGGCGCGCGTCAGGCTCGCGGGAGCCGCGCGACCGCCGGATCCGGCGCCCGCGGCGGGTCCGGGCGACACTATGACACGCCGATCCGAACCGCCTACGAAGCGCCGTAACGGAAGGTTGCAGCAGCAACGCTAAATTAAGTGTGACGCAACCGTCGGGCGCCGCCCTCCCGTTCAGCCGACGTGGCCATCGCCACGCCGCCTTCGCCATGGCTGTCCGCCATGTCGACAAGAGGGAGACGACCATGCAGAAGACCCTTCTCGCCGCCGCCGCCATCATCGTCCTGTCCGCCGGCGGCGCCGCCGCCGACACGGTCGCCGCGCTCGTCGGCGCCGCCGACCTCGTCCAAGTGGACGCGAAAACCGGCAAGGCGACCAAGACCGTCCGTATTTCCGGCATGCCCGGCGCGATTCTCGGCATCGACCGCCGCCCGGCCGACAACAAGCTCTACGCGCTCGGCGCGGACGGCACCGTCGCCGTGATCGACCCGGCCACGGGCGTCGCCACGGTGAAGTCGAAGCTCGAACGGACGCTGCCGCCGGGCGTCACCGCCACCGTCGACTTCAACCCCGCGGCCGACCGCCTGCGCGTGATCGGCTCGGACGGCACCAATCTTCGCGCCAATGTGGACGACGGCAAGGTGATCGTGGACGGCAACCTCAAATTCGGCGCCGACGACAAGTCCGCCGGCAAGCCGCCGAAGGTCGTGGCCGGCGCCTATACCAACGCCGTCGCCGGCACCAAGGAGACCTCGCTCTACGACATCGACGCCGCCGGTCACTTCCTGAAGCAGGCGCCGCCGAACGACGGCGTGCTCGCCACGATCGGCCCGGTCGGCGTCCCGACCGAGGTGGTCGCCTTCGACATCGCGACCGACGCGCAAGGCACGAACTGGGCCTGGCTCGTGAGCGGCACGAGCCTCGCCCGCGTCGATCTCGCGACCGGCAAGGCGACCCCGGCGCTGACACTTGCCGGCGTGAAGGGCACCGTCCGCGACATCGCCGTGCTGGCCGACTGAGCGAAAACTGCGGAAGCCCGCGCGAAACGACACGCGGCCGGCGAGGATCCGGCCGCGTTCAACGGAAATTTCACCCTCCCGAGGCAAAGTCGGCGTCGGAGGGCTTGTGCCTTGAACCTCGATCTGTCGTCACTCACCTTCCTCGTCGTCGAGGACAGCGCCTATATGCGGACGATCCTGCGCACCATGCTGCAGGGCTTCGGCGCCCGCCGCATCGTCGAGGCGGAGGACGGCGCGTCGGGCCTGGAGGCGATGGACCGGGCCAATCCGGACATTCTGATCCTCGACTGGGTGATGCCGATCCTCGACGGCGCCGACATGGTGCGCATGATCCGCAACCCGCAGAACCCCTTCGCCTATGTGCCGGTGATCATGGTCACGGCGCATACGGAGCGGAGCCGCATCATCGAGGCGCGCAAGCTCGGCATCCACGAGATGCTGTGCAAGCCGATCTCCGCCAAGGCGCTCTACCAGCGCGTCGCGAGCGTGATCCTGCATCCGCGCGAATTCGTGAAGTCGCCCAGCTATTTCGGCCCCGCCCCGCGGAAGATCCGCAACCGCCAGAAAATCTGGCAGGCGAAGCCCCAGGTGGCCATGGTCGGCGAGGACGACGCGGCCGCCTGACGCTTTTGCGTGCACTCGGAACAAAATCAGTACACATTCAAAAACAAAAAATGTTTGTTTTACTATGTGAAACAAGGGTAGAACGTTCAAGGAAAATTAACCGAACAGACTCGGTAGTTAAGGAAGTTTTACTATTATGTTTGTTCTATTTTTGTTCCAGAACCGGTTCGGAAAATCGAACGGCGGTTTGCAGTTTGGCGTGGGGTGTGGGTGCTTTTGAGGGCGCGGCACCATCTTTGCGTGTTCAGGTTGTACGAATAGCCCGTGCGCGGCGCTCCGTATTCATGGCGGTGTCGATCGCCGGCGGCAGCCCTAAGCCCGAGCCATCGAAGTCCGCAAGAATGAGGCAGGCAGACAGGGCGCCTTAATCCGCCTCGTTCGGAAGCCCGGTTTGGCGCCCCGCCACCGCTCCGATACGCTCCCCCGCGCGGAGGCGTCATGCAGCGTGAAACGTCGGTTCTGTCGACCGCCTACCGGTATTTCCTCGCCGTGGCGCATGCGGGCTCGGTGCGCGGGGCGGCGAAGGCCTTGAACATCGTGCCGTCGGCGGTCAACCGGCAGATCCTCATGCTCGAGCGCGACGTGGGTGTCGACCTGTTCGAGCGGGTCGGGCGGGGCTTGCGCCTCTCGGAGGCGGGCACGCTGCTCTTGCGCGAGCTCGACGCCATGCTGGAGCGGTTCGACGAGACCGCCGCCGACCTCGCGGCGTTCCGCGGCCTGAAGCGCGGCCGGGTGCGCATCGCGACGGTGGAGAGCGTCTCGGTCAACCTGCTGCCGGACATGCTCGCGGGCTTCCTCGCCGCCTATCCGGGCATGGAGGTGAGCGTCACGGTGACCGGTTCGGAGGCGGTGACCCGGCTGGCGTCAGCCGGGGACGTGGATGTGGGCTTCACCTTCAACCCGATCTCCACCGACCAGCTGCGCATCCTCTACGAGCGCGGCTACCGCATCGGCGCGCTGATGGTGCCCGGCCATCCGCTCGCCGGCCGCGCTTCCGTTCCCATGGAGGCGGTTATCGGCCATCGCTTCGCGCTGCCGGCGCGGGGCCTGAGCCTCCGCGCCGCATTGGAGCCGGCGCTCGCCCGCCTGCCGCACCGGCCGCGGCCGCGCCTCGAAGCCGACACCCTGCGACTGATGGCGGCGCTCGCCCGACGCGAAGGGCTCGTCGCGTTCCAGACCGAGGTCGGCATCGAGCGCGAACTCGCCGCCGGCACGCTCGTCCTCGTGCCGCTCTCCGATCCGGACATCCCGGTCGACCGGCTCGTCGTGGTGATGGGGACGTCCCGGACCCCGAGCCTCGCCGTCGCGGCCTTCCAGGATTTCGCGCTCGCCCATCTATCCGGAAAGCCGGCCTAGCCGGACTGCTTGTTCGATCGGCAGCGGCGGCGGCGATCCGTTCAATCCGCGGTCAGTCCGGCGCATCGTGCGAACCAGGCGAACGGTTCGCTCGAAATTAGACGCTTTTTCGATCGGACAATCTGCGCAAAGATCATAAGGTCAGCGCGGCCGCCATGGGAGGCGGGTGCCGCCTGCGACGACCCGGGAGCGCCGCCATGGGCTACCTCACCACGCATGTGCTCGACCTCGCGCGCGGCGCGCCGGCGCGCGGCCTCGCGGTCGAACTGTGGAGCCTCGGTGGCGCGGCGCCGCGTCTCCTCACCGCCTTCGCCACCAACGACGACGGCCGCGCGGACAAGCCGATTCTCGCCGACGCCGCGTTCCGCCGCGGCCGCTACGAGCTCCGCTTCGCCGCCGGCGCCTATCTGCGCGAGACCGGGGTCACGGGCGACCTCCTGTTCCTCGACGAGATCCCGATCCGGTTCGGCATCGACGACGAGAGCGCGCACTACCACGTGCCGCTGCTCCTATCGCCCTATGGCTATTCCACCTACAGGGGCAGCTGAGACATGCGCGACCGGGTGCGCTACCTGTCGAACGGCGAGACGATCGAGGTCGCGGGCTTCGCGCCGGATGCCATGCTGCTCGACCATCTGCGGCTCGCCCGCGGCCTGACCGGCACCAAGGAAGGCTGCAACGAGGGCGACTGCGGCGCCTGTACGGTGGCGATCGGGCGTCTCGTCGACGGCCGCGTCGAATACCAGCCGGTCAATGCCTGCATCCAGCTGCTCGGCCAGGTCGACGGCGCCGAGGTGGTGACGATCGAGGATCTCGCCCGCCGCGAGGGCCGCCTGCATCCGCTGCAGGATGCCATGGTGCGTCACCATGGCTCGCAATGCGGCTTCTGCACGCCCGGCATCGTGATGAGCCTCTTCACCCTCTACCAGGAGGAGGGGCCGGTCGGCCGCCAGAACGTGCTCGACCGGCTCGCCGGAAATCTCTGCCGCTGCACGGGCTACCGGCCGATCGTGGAAGCGGCGCTCGAAGCCTGCGCGGGCCGCGAGGGCGGCCGGCCCGCCGATGCCTTCGAGCGCGCCGCGGGCGACACGGCCGCGAAGCTCGCCGCGCTGGCGACGGGCGACGATCTCTTCGCCGGCACCGAACAGGCCTTCTTCGCCGCGCCCGGCAGCGTTGCAGCCCTCGCCGACCTCTATGCCCGCCACCCGGACGCGACGATCCTCGCCGGCGCCACGGATGTCGGCTTGTGGATCACCAAGCAGCTGCGGCGCCTGCCGAAGATCATCCATGTGGGCCGCGTCGCGGAACTCAGCGCCATCCGCCATGAGGCCGACGGGCTCGTGCTCGGCGCCGCCGTCACCTATGCGGAGGCGGAGGACGCCGTCGCGGCGATCGACCCGGACCTCGGCGAGCTCTGGCGCCGTATCGGGTCGAAGCAGGTGCGCGCCTCCGGCACGGTCGGCGGCAATGTGGCGAACGGCTCGCCGATCGGCGACACGCCGCCCGCCCTGATCGCGCTCGGCGCCCGCGTCGAGCTGCGGCGCGGCGCGGAGACACGGCTCCTGCCGCTCGAGGACTTCTTCATCGCCTACGGCAAGCAGGACCGCCGGCCGGGCGAATTCGTCGCCGCGCTGCACGTCCCCGCGCTCGCGTCCGACCAGCGGTTACGCGCCATGAAGCTCTCGAAGCGCTTCGACCAGGACATCTCCGCCGTGATGGCCGCGTTCCGCCTGACCCTCGACGGCCGCACCGTGACGGAAGCGCGGCTCGTCTATGGCGGCATGGCGGGCACGCCGAAGCGGGCGTCCGGCGCCGAGGCGGCGATCGTCGGCGCGAGCCTCGACGACGCTTCGTCATGGACGCCGGCGCTCCTTGCGCTAGGATCGGACTTCGTGCCGCTGACCGACATGCGCGCCTCCGCCGAGTATCGCCGCACGACCGCGATCCGCCTCTTCGAGAAGGCGCTGATCGAGATCGCCGGCGCCGACACGGCGACGACCCGCGTCGTCGGCATCCGGGAGGGCGTCCATGAACGCGTCGCCTGAGATCGACGAGGAGAGCGCCGAACCGCTCGCGGTCGTCCGCCGGCCTTTCGCCCATGACAGCGCGGTGAAGCACGTCACCGGCGCGGCGCCCTATATCGACGACATCCTGGAGCCGGCCGGCACGCTGCATCTGGCGCCCGGTTTCGCCCGCGACGCCGCCAGGGGGCGCATCACGGCGCTCGACCTCTCGGCCGTGCGCGCCCATCCGGGCGTCGTCGCGGTTCTGACCGCGGCCGACGTGCCCGGCGTCAACGACTGCTCGCCCTCGATCGGCGGCGACCCGGTGCTCGCGGCCGGCGAGATCCTGTTCCACGGCCAGGTGGTCTTCTGCGTCGTCGCCACCACGCGCGACGCCGCCCGCCGCGCCGCCCGCCTCGCCCGTATCGAGGTGGATCGTATGAAGCCGGCGGTGACGGTGGAGGACGCGGAGGCGCGCGACACCGACGTGCTGCCGCCCTACCAGTTCCTTAAGGGCGACGTCGCCGCGGCGCTTCAGGCGAGCCCGGCGCGGCTGTCCGGGTCGCTCCGGATCGGCGGGCAGGAGCACTTCTACCTGGAAGGCCAGGCCGCGCTCGCCGTGCCGCAGGAGGGCGGCGACCTCCTCGTCCACACCTCCACCCAGCACCCGACCGAGGTGCAGCACATCACGGCCAAGGTGCTCGGCCTGCCGGATGCCGCGATCGTCGCGGAATGCCGGCGCATGGGCGGCGGCTTCGGCGGCAAGGAGAGCCAGGCGACCCAGTGGGCCGTGCTCGCCGCGCTCGGCGCCCGTGTGACCGGCCGGCCCTGCAAGCTCCGGCTCGACCGCGACGACGACATGATCATGACGGGGAAGCGCCACGACTTCCGCGTCGACTGGGAGGTCGGCCACGACGGGGAGGGGCGCCTCACGGCCGTCGACGTCGCCTTTCTCGGCCGCTGCGGCTATTCGGCGGATCTCTCTCTTGGCGTGAACGACCGCACCATGTTCCACGCCGACAATTCCTACGAGTTCCCCGCCGCCCGCATCCGCTCGCGCCGGCTCCTGACCGACACGGTGTCGAACACCGCCTTCCGCGGCTTCGGCGGCCCGCAGGGCATGGTCTTCACCGAGACCATGATGGACACGCTCGCCGTCCGGCTCGGCCTCGACCCGCTGGAGATCCGCAAGCGGAACTTCTATCCGCTCGAAGGCGGCACCACGCCGTTCGGCATGCCGGTCGACGACAACATCCTGCAGGACCTGGTCGCGGCGCTCGAAGCCTCGTCGGACTACTGGGCGCGCCGCAAGGAAGTCGCCGCCTTCAACGCGTCGAGCCGGATCCTCAAGAAGGGCCTTTCGCTCACGCCGGTGAAGTTCGGCATCTCCTTCACGCTCGTCCATCTGAACCAGGCGGGCGCGCTGGTGAACGTCTATTCGGACGGGTCCATCACGGTGAACCACGGCGGCACCGAGATGGGGCAGGGGCTCTATGTGAAGGTCGCCCAGGTGGTCGCCGAGACTTTCGGCGTGCCGCTCGAGATGGTACGCGTCACCGCCACGACCACGGCGAAGGTGCCGAACACCGCGCCGACGGCGGCTTCCTCCGGCTCCGACCTCAACGGCATGGCGGCGAGCATCGCGGCGGGCACGATCCGCGCTCGCATGGCGGCGCAGGCGGCGGCCGAGTTCGGCGTCGCTGAAGCCGAGATCCGCTTACGGGACGGCCGCGTGTTCGGCGGCAATCTCTCGCTCCCCTTCGGCGAACTCGCCAAGAAGTGCTGGCTCGCCCGCGTCTCGCTCTCCTCGACCGGCTTCTACAAGACGCCCGGCATCACCTGGGACCGCCCGAGCGCCACCGGCCGGCCCTTCCTCTATTTCGCCTATGGCGCCGCCTGCGCCGAGGTCACGATCGACACCATGACCGGCGAGATGCGGGTCGACCGGGTCGACATCCTCCACGACGTCGGCCACTCGCTCAATCCGGCGATCGACATCGGCCAGATCGAGGGCGGCTTCGTGCAGGGCATGGGCTGGCTCACCACCGAGGAACTCGTCTACGACGCCGACGGCCGGCTCCGGACCCATGCGCCCTCCACCTACAAGATCCCGACCGCCTCCGACGTGCCGGCCGACTTCCGGGTGGCGCTGTTCGAGTCTGGCGGCTGCCGGAAGGACACGATCTACCGCTCCAAGGCGGTCGGCGAGCCGCCGGTGATGCTCGCGAACGCGGTCTTCTCGGCGATCTTCAACGCGGTCGCGAGCCTTAAGCCCGGCCGCGTCCCGAAGCTCGACGCCCCCGCCACGCCCGAGGCGATCCTGAAGGCCGTCACCTCCATGAGGGACGTCTGATGCGCGTCTGGGGCCCCGTCGCCGACGGTCTCACCCGCCACCGCGGCATGGTGCTCGTGTCCGTCGTCGATGTCGCCGGCTCGGCGCCTCGCGAGGCCGGCGCGCGGATGATCGTCGATCCGGCCGGCGGCTTCACGGGCACGATCGGCGGCGGCACGCTCGAATGGCGCGCCCTCGCGGAGGCGCAACGCATGCTGCGCGACCGTGCCGATCCGGACGCCACGCGCTTCGCCCTGCGTCCCTATGCGCTCGGCCCCGAACTCGGCCAATGCTGCGGCGGCCGGGTGACGCTCGCCTTCGAGCGCTTCACCGAGGCGGACCGTGATGCCATGCGGGACCTCGCCGAGCGCGAGCGGGCCGGCCCTTTCCAGACTGCAGCGCGGATCGCGCCCGGCGGTTTTGCGCGCCGCGTCCTCGACGACGCGACGCCCGACGGTCTTCAGCGCGACATACTGGTCGAGACTTTCGGCGAGGCGCCGCGCACGGTCGCGCTCTACGGCGCCGGCCATGTGGGCCGCGCCCTCGTCCTCGCGCTCGCCGCCCTGCCGTTCCGCGTGCTCTGGATCGACCCGAGGCCGGACGCCTTTCCCGCCGCGAGCCCAGCCAACACCGCTCTGATCCGCCCCGCCGACGCGGCGGCGACTCTAGACGACGTGCCTGACGGGGCGCTGATACTCGTCATGACCCACAGCCACGCGCTCGATCTCGACATCGTCGACCGCGCGCTCCGCGCCGACCGCTTCGCCTATGTGGGCGTGATCGGCTCGGCGACGAAGCGGGCGCGCTTCGAGAAGCGCCTCGCCGAGGTGGGGCTGCCGCGCACCGCGATCGATCGGCTCGTCTGCCCGATCGGCGCGGGCGGGCCGAAGTCGAAGCTGCCCGCGGTGATCGCGGCCTCGGTCGCGGTCGAACTGCTCGTCGCCGGCGAGGCGGCGGCGGCCGGCGAAGTGGCCGAGCCCGCGCGGTCGCGCCGGCGGGCGGGGAGGGGCGCATGAACGACCTCGGCGATCCGGCCCTTCGCGCCCAAGCGACGACGGCAATCGCGGCGGCCTCGCCGGCCGTGCCGCTCCTGGAAGCCCGCGGCATCGTCAAGCGCTTCGGCACACTCACCGCCAACGATCATGTGGACCTGTCGGTCAACCAGGGCGAGATACACGCCCTCCTCGGCGAGAACGGCGCCGGCAAGTCGACGCTGGTCAAGATGATCTACGGCTCGCTGCAGCCGACCGAGGGCCAGTTCCTGTGGCGTGGCCAGCCGGTGACGGTGACCAACCCCGCGGCCGCCCGCAAGCTCGGCATCGGCATGGTGTTCCAGCACTTCTCGCTGTTCGAGGCGCTCACCGTGGTCGAGAACATCGCGCTCGCCTTGGCCCCCGGCACGCGCATGGCGGAGCTCTCCCGCCGCATCGAGAGCGTGTCGAAGGACTACGGCCTGCCGCTCCGGGCCGACGCGGTGGTGGCGGACCTGTCGGTCGGCGAGCGGCAGCGCATCGAGATCGTGCGCTGCCTGCTGCAGGAGCCGAAGCTGCTCATCATGGACGAGCCGACGGCGGTGCTGACGCCCCAAGAGGCCGATCAGCTTTTCCGAACCTTGCAACGGCTTGCCGGCGAAGGTTGCGCCATTCTCTACATTTCGCACCGGCTCGAGGAGGTGAAGCGCATCTGCCACGCCTCGACCATCCTGCGCCACGGCAAGGTCGTCTCGCGGGTGGATCCGAGCCTGGAGACGGCATCGAGCCTCGCCCGGCTGATGGTCGGCGCGGACGTGCATGCGATCCGGCCGAAGCGCGTGCGCTCGGAGGGGCCGGTGCGCCTCAAGCTCGACCGGCTCGACCTGCCGGCGAACGGACCCTTCGCGGTGGCGCTCGTCGGGGTGACGCTCGAAGTGCGCTCGGGCGAGGTCGTCGCCATCGCGGGGGTCGCCGGCAACGGCCAGTCGGAGTTGTTCGACGCCATCTCGGGCGAGCGGCCCGCCGCCCGGCCCGACGCCGTGCTGATCGACGGCAAGCCCGCCGGCGGCCTCGGCGTCACGGCGCGCCGCGCGCTCGGCGCGAGCTTCTGTCCGGAGGAGCGGCTCGGCCACGGCGCCGTGCCGGGCTTCAGGCTCTCCGAGAACGTGATCCTGACCCGCCACGCGATCGGCGCCGGCGAGGGCCGTACCGGCTCGGCCGCCGTCTTTCTCGACTTCTCCGGGGCGGCGGCGACGGCGAAGCGCGTGAGCGAGGCCTATGACGTGAGGAAGGGCAAGCCGGATCCGGAGGCGCGCTCCCTCTCCGGCGGCAACCTGCAGAAATTCGTGGTCGGCCGCGAACTCGACCGCAAGCCGACCCTGCTCGTCGTCAACCAGCCGACCTGGGGCGTCGATGCCGGCGCCGCCGCGCTGATCCGCCAGGCGCTGATCGACCTCGCCGAGGAGGGCGCCGGCGTGCTCGTGATCAGCCAGGACCTCGACGAGATCTTCGAGGTCGCCGACCGGATCGCGGTCATCTCGCGCGGCCACCTGTCGCCCGCCTACGACGCCCATGTGCTGACGCTGGAGACGATCGGCCTCCTGATGGGCGGCGCCCGCGGCGACAGCGTGCAGGTCGAACGCGCCGCGCGGCTGAGGGAGGCGGACGGCCATGCACATTGAGCTCGAGAAGCGGGCCGAGCGGGCGACCGTGTTCGCCTGGATGTCACCGGTCATCGCCATCGCCCTGACGCTCGTCACCGGCGGCGTCATTTTCGCGCTCGCCGGCATCAACCCGCTGAAGGGCCTCTACGTCTTCTTCTTCGAACCGTTCGCGACCTTGTGGTCGATCGAGGAACTGATCGTCAAGGCGACGCCCCTCGTCCTGATCGGCGTCGGCCTCTCCATCGCCTACCGGGCGAATGTCTGGAATATCGGCGCCGAGGGCCAGTTCACCATGGGCGCGCTCGCCGGCGCCATGGTGCCGATCCTGATCAATTCCTGGCAGTCGCCGTTCACCCTCGTCGCCATGCTGGTGCTCGGCTTGATCGGCGGCATGCTGTGGGGGGCGATCCCGGCGCTGCTCAAGGTGCGTTTCGGCGCCAACGAGATCCTGACCAGCCTGATGCTCGTCTATGTCTCGCAGCTCCTGCTCGACTGGCTGGTGCGCGGCCCCTGGCGCGACCCGAAGGGTTTCAACTTTCCCAAATCGGTCAGCTTCGACGGCTGGCAGACCATGCCGCTCCTCGCCGACGGGCGCGTCAATATCGGCACCCCCATCGCGGTGGCGATCGCGCTCCTCCTGGCGCTCATGATGTCGCGCACGCTGAAGGGCTTCGAGGTGCGCGTACTCGGCCAGGCGCCGCGCGCCGGACGCTTCGCCGGCTTCTCGTCGGACCGCATGGTCCTGTTCGCCTTCCTCGTCTCGGGCGGGCTCGCCGGCCTCGCCGGGATCATGGAACTCGCCGGCACGGTCGGCCAGCTGCAGCCCGGCATCTCGCCCGGCTACGGCTTCACGGCGATCATCGTCGCCTTCCTCGGCCGGCTCAATCCGATCGGCGTGATCTTCGCCGGCATCGTCCTCGCGGTCAGCTATCTGGGCGGCGAGGCGGCGCAGGTGTCGCTCGGCATCTCGGACAAGACCGCGCGCGTGTTCCAGGGCATGCTGCTCTTCTACATCCTCGCCTGCGACACGCTCATCCTCTACCGTATCCGCCTCGTCCGCGGCCGCCCCGGCGAAGGAGCCGCCCATGCTTGAGGCGACCATCCTCACCGTGATGACGGCGGCGACGCCGCTCCTCTTCGCCGCCCTCGGCGAACTCGTGACCGAGCGCTCGGGCGTCCTCAATCTCGGCGTCGAAGGCATGATGGTGATGGGCGCCGTCGCCGGCTTCGGCGCCGCGCTGACGACCGGTTCGCCGCTCGTCGGCATCCTCGCCGCCGCGCTCGCCGGCATGGCGCTGTCGGTGCTGTTCGCCTTCCTCACCCAGACGCTCGTCACCAACCAGGTGGCGACCGGCCTCGCCCTGACGCTGCTCGGCCTCGGCCTGTCCGGCCTCGCGGGCGAGCGCTTCGTCGGCCAGCCGGGCGTGAAGCTCGAGAAGCTGCAGGTGCCGGGCCTCACCGACATCCCCTTCGTGGGCAAGATCCTGTTCGGGCAGGACCTGCTCGTCTATCTGTCGGTCGCGCTCGTCTTCGCCGTCTCGCACGTGCTGTTCCGCACACGGCTCGGCCTCGTCATCCGCGCGGTCGGGGACAACCACGGCTCGGCGCATGCGCTCGGCTACCGGGTGGTGGCGGTGCGCTACGGCGCGATCCTGTTCGGCGGCGCCTGTTCCGGGCTCGGCGGCGGCTATCTCTCGCTCGTCTACACGCCGCAATGGGTGGAGAACATGACGGCCGGGCGCGGCTGGATCGCGCTCGCGCTCGTCGTGTTCGCCTCCTGGTTGCCATGGCGCGTGATGATCGGCGCCTATCTCTTTGCCACGGTGACCATTCTCGGCTTCGCCGCGCAAGGGCTCGGGCTCGGAATCCCCTCGCAGTTCCTGTCGTCCTTGCCCTATATCGTCACCATCGTCGCACTCGTGGTCATCTCGAAGAACCGGCTCGTCATGCGCGCGAACACGCCCGCCTGCCTCGGCCAGAGCTTCGTGCCGGATCGCTAGCGCCGTCGGGAAAACCGGAGCCCGCCGAAGTCGGTCCCTGGCGGGCGGCCGAACCATCACGGGGATCGCACGGCGTATGACGGAGGAAGAAACGCATGAGTAAACTGATGGCGCTCGCGGCGTCGGTCGGCGTCGGGCTCGCGCTCGCCGCCGCCCCGGCTTCCGCGCAGGAGAAGCTCAAGGCGGCCTGGGTCTATGTGGGTCCGGTCGGCGACTTCGGCTATTCCTACCAGCACGACGTCGGCCGCAAGGCGGTGGAGAAGGCGTTCGGCGACAAGGTGCAGACGAGCTTCGTCGAGAACGTGCCCGAGGGCCCGGACGCCGAGCGCGCGATCGAGCGGCTCGCCCGCGACGGCAACAAGATCATCTTCACCACCTCGTTCGGCTTCATGGACGCGACCGTGAAGGTCGCCAAGAAGTATCCGAACGTGAAGTTCGAGCACGCCACCGGCTACAAGCGCGAGGTCAACCTCGCCACCTATTCGGCGCGCTTCTACGAGGGCCGCTACGTGATCGGCCAGATCGCCGGCCGCATGACCAAGACCAACACGATCGGCTACATCGTGTCCTTCCCGATCCCGGAGGTCGTCTCCGGCATCAACGCCTTCATGCTCGGTGCGCAGACCGTCAACCCGAACGTGAAGGTCAAGATCATCTGGGTCAATTCCTGGTACGACCCGGGCAAGGAAGCCGACGCCGCCAAGGTGCTGATCAGCCAGGGCGCCGACATCCTGACCCAGCACACGGATTCGACCGCGCCGCTGCAGGTCGCCCAGGAAAAGGGCATCCTCGGCTTCGGCCAGTCTTCCGACATGGCGAGGTTCGCCCCGAAGGCGCAGATCACCGCCATCACGGACGACTGGGACCCCTATTATATCAGCCGCGTCAAGGCGATGCTGGACGGCACCTGGAAGTCGACCGACACCTGGGACGGCATGGCGCAGGGCATGGTCGTGCTCCCGCCGATCCAGAACGTGCCGGACGACGTCAAGAAGCAGGCCGAGGAGACCGCCGCCAAGATCAAGGCCGGGACCTTGAAGCCCTTCGCCGGCCCGATCACCAAGCAGGACGGCACCGAGGCGGTCGCCGCCGGCAAGGAGCTCGACGACGGCGCCATCCTGAGCATGAACTGGTACGTCAAGGGCATCGACGACAAGTTGCCGCAGTGACGGCCCGCGGGGCGGCCGGACGGCCGTCCCGCGCCCTTTCCGCCCAAGATGCGCATGGAAATTGCAGAGCCGCGCGGGCGCCATCCCGCGCGCTTCGGGGACCCGACCGACCATGGAAGCCTTCGCCGCCGACTGGCTCAATCTCCTGATCCGCTGGGCCCATATGGTGGTGGGCATCGGCTGGATCGGCGCATCCTTCTATTTCATCGGCCTCGACGTCTCCCTGCGCAAGCGCGAGCAGATGAACGAGGGCGTCTACGGCACGGCCTGGGAGGTGCACGGCGGTGGCTTCTACCATGTCGAGAAATACCTGGTCGCGCCGAAGCACCTGCCGCAGGACCTGATCTGGTACAAATGGGAGGCCTATCTCACCTTCCTCACCGGTTTCGCGCTGCTCGCCGTCCAGTACTACTGGGGCGCGCGCGCCTATATGATCGACCCCAAGGTGCTCGACCTCGCGCCCTGGCAGGCGATCGCCATCTCGATCGTCAGCCTCGCCGCCGGCTGGGCGCTCTATGACGGCATCTGCCGTTCGCCGATCGGCAAAAATGTCGGCGTCCTCGCGGTGGTCGTGTTCGCGCTCATCCTCGGCGCCACGGTGTTCTACACGAGCGTCTTCTCCGGCCGCGCCGCGCTCATCCATGTGGGCGCCTTCGTCGGCTCGATCATGGCCGCCAACGTCTTCATGGTGATCATCCCGAACCAGCGGAAGATCGTGGCGAGCCTCCTCGCGGGCGAGGCGCCGGACCCAAAATACGGCGCGATCGGCAAGCAGCGTTCGGTGCATAACACCTACCTGACCTTGCCGGTCCTGCTCATGATGGTGTCGAACCACTATTCGTTCCTGACCGGACATCCGCATGCCTGGGCGATCGTCGGCCTCATCCTGATCATCGGCGGCACCGTGCGGCACCTGATGGTGCGCCACGAGGCGGGCGACGAACTGAGGAAAATCCTGTGGGCGCCGGGCCTCGCCGCCGCCGGGCTCGCCGCCGCGGTCGTGATGACCGCGCCGCGCACCGACCCCGCGCTCGCCGCGCTCGCCGCGAGCGACGCCGACGTGGTCCGGATCGCCTCCACCCATTGCGCCGTCTGCCATGCCGCCCGGCCGCGCCACGAGGGCTTCGCCGAGGCGCCGAAGGGCGTGCACCTGGAGACGCTCGCCGATCTGCGCCGCTGGGCCCCGATGATCGACCAGCAGGCGGTGAAGACCGAGACCATGCCGCTCGGCAACGAGACGAACATGACCACCGACGAGCGCCGGATACTCGGCGCCTGGATCGCCCGGCAATGATCGCGTTGAGCACCGTCAACGACATGCCCGAGGCTGACTTCGTCGCCCAGTTCGGCGACGTCGCCGAACATTCGCCCTGGGTCGCCGAGGCGGCCGCGCGGGCGCGGCCCTATCCGAGCCGCGACGCCATGGTGAAGGCTTTCGCCGCCGCGGTCGCCGCCGCTCCCGAGGCGCGGCGGCTCGACCTCGTGCGGGCGCATCCCGACCTCGCCGGCCGCGCCGCGCTCGCCGGCGAGATCGCCGCGGATTCTCGGCGGGAACAGGCCGGCGCCGGGCTCGACACGCTGAGCGCGGCAGAGTTCGCCCGCTTCACCGAACTCAACCGGCGCTACCGCGAGCGGTTCGGCTTTCCCTTCATCCTTGCCGTGAAGGGGGCCACGAAGCATGACATCCTCGCCGCCTTCGAGGCGCGCCTCGGCCACACGCGGGCGGCCGAGACCGAGACGGCGCTCGCCCAGATCGCCCGCATCTTCCGCTTTCGCATCGAGGACCGGGTCGCTCCGGACAGTCCATGACCGACAGCCTCGCCATCCATGAGCTCGGCCAGCGCGCGCAGGCCATGCTCGACGACCTCGCCGCGATCACCGACGAGCCCGGCCGCATCACGCGTCTCTATCTGTCGCCCGCCCATCGCCGCGCCGCCGATCTCGTCGCCCGGTGGATGGCGGAGCGCGGCCTCGGCGTCTCGGAGGACGCGCTCGGTACCGTCCGCGGCTTCCGTGCGCCGGACGAGACCGGGCCGCAGGCCAACCGGCGCCTGCTGATCGGCTCGCATATCGACACCGTGATCGACGCGGGGCGCTACGACGGCAATCTCGGCGTCGTCGCCGGCCTGCTCGCGGCCGAGGAATTGAACGCGCGCGGCGTCAAGCTCCCGTTCGGCCTCGAAGTCCTCGCCTTCGGCGACGAGGAGGGCGTGCGCTTCCCGACCGCGCTCTCCTCCTCCGCCGCGCTCGCCGGCAACTACCGGGGCGAATGGCTCGACATGGCCGACCGGAACGGCGTGAAGCTGCGCGACGCGCTCGTCGGCTTCGGCGGCGACCCGGCGCGCATCCGCGAGGCCACGGTCCCGCCGGGCGCGGTGATCGGCTATCTCGAACTCCATATCGAGCAGGGCCCGGTGCTGGAACACCAGGGCGAACCGCTCGGCGTCGTCACCTCGATCGCCGGCCAGGCGCGCTTCCGCATCGCCATCACCGGCGAGGCCGGGCACGCCGGCACGGTCCCGATGTCGCTCCGCCGCGACGCCTTCGCGGCGCTCGCCGAACTCGCCACCGTGATCGAGCGCTTCGCCCGCGAGGGCACCGCCAATCTGGTGGCGACGATCGGCCGGGTCGACGTGAAGCCCGGCGCCATCAACGTCATCCCGGCCGAGGTGGAGGCGACGCTCGACATCCGCGCCGGCTCCGACGCCCCCCGCCTCGCCGCCATCGAGCGGATTCGCCACGAGGCCGACCTGATCGCCAACCGGCGCGGCGTGAAGATCCGCTTCGAGCGGTTCCTCGACGTACCGACCTGCCCGATGGACGCCGGCCTGCAGGACGCGCTCGCCGCCGCCGTCGCCTCGCTCGGCGAGAACACGCGGCGGCTGCCCTCCGGCGCCGGCCACGACGCCATGGCGATGGCGCGGTCGTTCCCGTCCGCCATGCTGTTCGTGCGCTCGCGCGCGGGCATCAGCCACAACCCGGCGGAGTTCACCGGCGTCAACGACCTCGGCCTCGCCGTCGAGGCGATGATCCGCGTCGTGCTCGGCCTCGCCCGCCGGCACGGAGCGGCCGCATGACCGCCGCCGTCACCGGGGCCGCCCAGCCATGAAGCTCCTCGCCGGCCGCACGCTCTCCTTCACGGGCGACCCGGCGATCGCCGGGGAGGGTGCCGTCCGCTACGAGGAGCGCGGCGGCGTGCTGATCGATCAGGGCCGCATCGCCTGGGCCGGCCCGCTCGGCGACCTGCCGGCCGCCCATGCCGGCGTCGAGCGCGAGGACTTCGGCGCGAAGCTGATCCTCGCCGGCTTCGTCGACGCCCATATCCATTTCCCGCAATACCGCATGCTCGCCGCGCCCGGCCGCGACCTGCTCGACTGGCTCGCCCGCTTCACCTTCCCGGAGGAGGCGCGCTTCGCCGACCGCAGCCACGCGGAGGCCGCCGCGGTCGTGTTCCTCGACCGGCTCTTCGCCAACGGCACCACGGCGGCGCTCGCCTTCTCGTCGGTGCATCGGGAGGCGGCCGAGGCGCTCTTCGCCGAGGCCGAGCGGCGCGGCATGGCGCTCGCCACCGGCAAGACCATGATGGACCGCAACGCGCCGGCGAGCGTCACCGACGATCCGGAGACGGGCGGGGCGGAGAGCGATGCGCTGATCGCCCGCTGGCACCGGCGCGGCCGCCTGCGCTACGCCGTCACGCCGCGCTTCGCCATCACCTCGACCGAGCCTCAGCTCGCTGTCTCAGGCGAACTCCTCGCGCGCCATCGCGACTGCCTGATGCAGACGCATCTCTCCGAGAGCCGGCGCGAGATCGAGACCGTCAAGGCGCTGTTCCCGAACGACCGCGACTACACTGCCGTCTACGAGCGCTTCGGCCTGCTCGGGGCCACCAGCCTGTTCGCCCACGGGATCCATCTCTCGGAGGACGAATGCGCGCGGCTCGCCGCGTCCGGCTCGGCGGTGGTGCATTGCCCGACCTCGAACACGTTCCTCGGGTCGGGCCTGTTCGACATCGACCATGTGGGCGCGCGGGCGCGGCCGGTCGGAATCGGCCTCGCGACCGATGTGGGCGGCGGCACCAGCTATTCGATGCTGACCACGATGGGGGAGGCCTACAAGGTCGCCATGCTGGCGGGCAGAAGGCTCGCCGCCGCGCGCGCCTTCTACATGGCGACGCTCGGCAATGCCGGGCTGTTGCACATGGCCGACGAGATCGGCTCGCTCGAGGCCGGCAAATGGGCCGACCTCGTCGTGCTCGATCCGGCCGCGACCGACGTGCTCGCGGCGCGCGACGACTTGAGCGAGAGCGTGGAGGATCGCCTCTTCGCGCTCGCCGTGCTCGGCGACGACCGGGCGGTCGCCGCGACCTATGTGGCGGGGCGGGAGGTGTTCCGCCGCGCCTGATTTGCTCCCAGGCGCGGCGTATCTGGGTCGGGATCAGCTGCCCTGCGGACCGACCGTCACCACGGTCATCGGCTTCGACAGGAGCTTCTGCGCCACGCGCTTGACGTCCTCCAGCGTGACCTTCTCGATCAGGCCGTTGCGCACGTCGAAATAGTCCATGCCGAGGTCGTCGATCTGGATGGCGAGCAACTGGCCGGCGATCTTGTCCGAGCTGTCGAAGCGCAGCGCGTAGGAGCCGACCAGGAAGGCCTTGGCCTTGGCGAGTTCGTCGGCGGTCGGGCCCTGCTCGGCCATGCGCTTGATCTGCTCGCGCACGATGGCGAGGCTCTCCTGCGCCTTGTCCGGGCGCGTGCCGAGGCCGCCGGAGAAGATGCCGGCATGCTTCAGCGGATTGAGGCTGGTGGAGACCGAATAGGCGAGGCCGCGCTTCTCCCGCACCTCCTCGTAGAGCCAGGACGAGAACGTGCCCCCGCCGAGGATGTGGTTCATCACGAAGGCCGCGATGAAGTCCGGGTCCTTGCGCAGCAGGCCGTCGGTGGCGAAGCGGATCGTCGTCTGCGGCACCGCCATCGCCTCGGCGACGGTGGCGCCGGTCACCGGCACCACGTCGGGAACCGGCGTCAGCTGGCCCTTGGCCGGCAGACCGCCGAAGGTCTTGTCGAGCAGCGGCGCGAGCGTCTTGGCGTCGATGGCGCCGACCACGGCGATCTTCAGCCCGTCGCGGGCGAAGACGCGACGGTGATAGTCGACGAGGTCGTCGCGCGTGATCGCCTGCAGGCTCGTCGGCGTGCCGTTCGAGGAGCGGCCGTAGGGGTGGTTGGGGAACAGTGCCTTGCTGGTCGCCCGACCCGCGATGCTGCCGGGATCGCGCAATTCGCGGCGCGCGCCGTTGATCGCCTGCACGCGCATCCGCTCGACCGCGTCGGCGTCGAAGCGCGGCGACGTGACCGACAGGCGGAGCAGATCGAAAGCCTCGTCACGGGCTTCCGCCAGGGTCTTCAACTCGCCGTAGAAGCTGTCCCGGCTGTCCTCGAAGGAGAGGTTGACCGAGATGTCCTCGATGCGGCTCTGGAAGGCCTGGCTGTCGAGATCGCCGGAGCCTTCGTCGAGCAGGGTGGAGAGGAGGTTGGCGAGCCCCTCCTTGCCGGGCGGATCCTGCGTGCTGCCGCCCTCGAAGGCGAAGTTGACCGCGATGAGCGGGACCGTGTGCTCCTCGACGAGCCAGGCCTCGATGCCGCCGGGGCTGACCACCTTCTGGATCGTGGTCGCCTCGGCGCGGCCGGGCGCGGCGAGCGACAGGCCGGTGGCGAGGGGCGCGGCGAGAAGCGTCGCAGCGGCGAGAGCGCGCCAGGCGCGCGTGACCGTCAGGGTCATGGATCGGACATCCTCAATGGGTCGCGGGCATTCAGCGAATGAGGCCACCGGCGCCGCCGGCGGTCGGGAAGGGCGGCGCCTTGGCGGTCGGCTTCTTGCCGCTCGGCGGGGCGGTGACCAGATAGGCCGTGGTGGCGCGGTCCGGCGTCAGGTACTTGGCGGCCGCGGCCTTCACCTGATCGGCGGTGACGGCATAGATGCGGGCCGGCCAGGTCTGCACGTCCTCGACCGTCGAGCCCGTGGTCAGCGCGCTGCCGAAGATGCGGGCGAGCGACGACTGGCTGTCCTGGGCGTGGATCGCGGTCGCCACGATCTTGCGCTTGGCGCGGACCAGTTCGGCCTCGGTGACGCCGTCCTTGGCGACGGCCGCGAGCACGGTCTCGATCGCGGCCTTCATGTCCGGCAGCGACACGTTCTCGCTCGGGGTTGCATAGAACATCAGCTTGGTGTCGTCGAAGGCGGTCGACTGGTAGTAGCCGCCGACCGACGAGGCCGAGCCCTTGTCGAGCACCAGTTCGCGGTAGAGGCGGCTCGTCGGGCCGGAGCCGATCAGTTCGGCGAGCACGTCGAGAGCCTCGGCCTCGCCCTTCTCCGCCGTGCGGTAGGACGGCACCACATAGCCCTGGCGAAGGCTCGGCTGCGTGACGCGCTCGTCGGCGAGCGTGACGGTGCGCGAGGCGAGGATCTCCGGCTCGGTCGGGCGCAGCCGCTGGCCCGGATCGGCCCGGCGCGGCACCTTGCCGTAGGTCTCCTCGGCGAGCGTACGCACCTCGCTGGCGTCGACATCGCCGGCGACGACCAGGATCGCGTTGTTGGGCGTGTAGTAGCGGTCGTAGAACGCGATCGCGTCCTTGTAGGTGAGCTGCTCGATCTCGTGGCGCCAGCCGATCACCGGGATCCGGTACGGGCTCGCCCAGAACATCACCGCGTCCATCGCTTCGCCGAGGCGCGAGCCCGGCTCGCCGTCGGTGCGCATGGAGCGCTCCTCCAGCACGACCTGGAGTTCCGGCCGCGCCGTGGCGTCGTCCAGGATGAGGTTCTCCATCCGGTCGGCCTCGAGCTTCATCATCAAGGGCAGGTGCTGCTTGGCGACGCGCTGGAAATAGGCCGTGTAGTCGGACGAGGTGAAGGCGTTCTCCTGTCCGCCGATCTGCGAGACCGTCTTGGAGAAGTAGCCCTGCGGGTAGTTCTTGGTGCCCTTGAACATCAGATGTTCGAGGTAATGCGCGATGCCGGACTTCATCGGCGGCTCGTCGGCCTGCCCGACCTTGTACCAGATCATATGCGTGACGACCGGGGCGCGGCGGTCGGGGATGACCAGCACCTGCAGCCCGTTCGAGAGCAGGAAGGACGTGACGTCCTTGCCGATGACCGGCGCCGGCGGCAGCGCGAGCGGCGCGCCGACCACGGCCGGCGCAGGAGCGGCGCCCGGCGCGGGGGCGGCGGTCGGCACCGCCTGCGGCGTCGCCTGGGCATAGCCCGGCGCGGCGGCGAGCGGCTGCAGCGCGAGGCCGGCGAGAATCACCGCGGCGCCGAGGCGCGGCAGCCGATGGGACGCACGGCCGCCAGCGCGGCAAGCTGTCGAGGCACGAACAGTCGAACGGGCCAGTCCTTGCACGGTATGTTCCTCTGAGGTTGAACCGGCGAGCATATATGTTGCCGACAAGGCACGGCGACGGCGCCAGGGCTCACTCTTGCGTGAGGGCGACAACAGAAGCCGTCCGGCCGTATGATTACGCCGGTTTCGACCGCCGATGCATGAAAGTTTCGTAAGGTTCGACTTGGCGTCGGACGGCCATGACGCGGCCGTCGCACGTCACCAGAACTTCCACCACTCGGACTTCGACGACGTGGGGGTCTCGGGATCGATCGGCGCCTTGGTGGAGGGCGTCTTGTAGCCGTCCGGCGGATCGGTGAGATAGCGGCGCTTGCCGTTCGGGCCGCCCTCGACCTCGGCCAGCGCCTGCTTCGACTTCTCGGCCTGGCCGGCCATCTCCTGGGGCGTCAGCTTGCGGCCCCAGTCCTTGTCGTTGGTCGGGTAGTTCGGCCGCGTCGCCACCGGCGCGTTGAGCCGGTAGCGCGCCAGTTCGTCCGGCGTCATCATGGCTTCGCCACTGGCATTCTTGACGCCCTTGCGGCGCATTTCGGCGGTGACGTCCTCGGGATTGCGCGGGAAATTGGCGCCGAGCGAGGCCGTCGTGTCCTGCGGCTTCGGCAGATCGCGCTTCGGCGGCACGACGAGCGGCGCGCGCGGCTGGTACTCGACCGGCTTCGCCTCGGGGTCGACCGCCCCCATGCTGATCATGAAGCCCTTCATGAGATTGCCGTCGCCCGGCTCCTCGTTCGGGCCTTCGTCCTCGAAGCCGCTGGTCGAGCTGGCGCAGCCGCCGAGCGCGAGTGCGGCGACGAGCGCGGGGGCCCAGAGGACGGCGAAGACGCCGTTTCGGCGAGCGGGGGAAGCGAACCTCATCAACGCGGCATTCCTCTCCTGCGGCAACCGGACGGATTCCGTTCGACGCCGCGACGGTCAAGTCGAGTCACGAAGACCCCGACTTTGTGGCGTCGTTAGGGCCGGACCTGATCATGTCATACAGGAGGCCGACCACACCGGCAACGATCCACGTATCCGCGAGGTTGAACACGTACCAGGAGAACGACCGGTCCGGCATGAAGACGTGCACGAAATCGAGCACCGCGCCATAGGCGAGCCGGTCGATCGCGTTGCCGATCGCGCCGCCGAGGATGAGGCCGAGCGACACCGCCGCGAGAAGCGTGGGCGCGCGCAACAGCCAGCGCACGATCAGGAACGAGGCGAGAGCTGCGATCGCCACCAGGATCCACTGGCCGAACTGCTCTTCCTGCCGCAACAGCCCGTAGCTGATGCCGTAATTCCAGACGAGCCGGAACTCGGCGAAGGGGGCGACCGGGATCGGCCCGGTGTTGCCGAGGTCGATCCCCTTCAGCATGGTGAGCTTGCTCGCCTGGTCGGTGAGGAGCGCGACCACCGCCACGGCGAGGCCCGCCGTGACGTTTTCGCGTGTGGCCGGTGCGACCCCGATCATCCCCATCAGGCGGCCGCCGTGCGCCGGGCGTCCCATTCCCTGAGCGCGGCGGCGTCGCGAGCGGAAACGTCCGGATAGGCGGGGTCGCTCCCGACATCCTCGGTGATTCGCCAGGAGCGGGCGCATTTCACCCCCTCGGCCCGCGCCGGCACCACCGCGACGCCGGGCGCCTCGGGCACGCGGATCGCCTCGGCCGGACCCTCGCCCGCGACGATCGCGATGCCGCTGGTGATCGCCACCTCGGCGAGGTCGACGCCGTCGAGCGCGGCGATCAGCTCGGCGTCCGCCACATGCACCACGGGCGCGGCCTCGAGCGAGGACCCGATGCGCTTGGCCGCCCGTTCCAGCTCCAGCGCGCCCGTGACGGCGCGGCGGACCTGGCGGACCTTGCGCCACTTCTCGATCAGCGCCTCGTTGCGCCAGGCGTCGGGCAGGGTCGGGAACAGCTCCAGATGGATCGAACCCTCGCCACCCTGCCGGTTGAGGAAAGTCTCCTCCATGGTGAAGGGCAGCATCGGCGCGAGCCAGGCGACGACCGCGCCGAACAGCCGGTCGACCACGGTCAGCGCCGCCCGCCGCTTCACCGACGACCAGGGATCGCAATAGAGCGCGTCCTTGCGGATGTCGAAGTAGAAGGCCGAGAGGTCGACCACCACGAAATTCATCAAGGCATTGACGATGCGCTTGAAGTCGTAGTCGCGGTAGCCCGCCTCCACGACGTCGCCGAGTTCGGCGAGGCGGGCGAGCATGTAGCGCTCGAGCTCCGGCATGTCCGCATGCGCGACCTCGAAGGAGGGGTCGTGATGGGCGAGGGTGCCGAGCATCCAGCGAAGGGTGTTGCGCAGCTTGCGGTAGGCCTCGACGTTGGTCTTCAGGATCTCCGGGCCGATGCGTAGGTCGTCCGCATAGTCGGAGGTCACCACCCAGAGGCGCAGGATGTCCGCCCCGGACTTCGCGATCACCTCCTGCGGGGTGACCGTGTTGCCGAGGCTCTTCGACATCTTGCGGCCTTCCTCGTCCATGACGAAGCCATGGGTGAGGACGGCGTCGTAGGGCGCGCGCCCGCGCGTGCCGCAGGCTTCGAGCAGGGAGGAATGGAACCAGCCGCGATGCTGGTCGGACCCTTCCAGATACATGCTCGCCGGCCATTGCAGGTCCGGCCGCTTCTCCAGCACGAAGGCGTGCGTGGAGCCCGAATCGAACCACACGTCGAGGATGTCGGTCACCTTCTCCCAGGCGGAGAGGTTCTCGACGAGGCCGCCGAGGAAGCGCTCGCGCGCAGCCTCCTCGAACCAGGCGTCCGCGCCCTCCGCCTCGAAGGCCTCGCGCACGCGGCGGTTCAGGTCCTCGTTGCGCGGGAAGGTCGGTCCGGGCGCCAGCTCGCCCGTGTCGAGGTTGCGGAACACCGCGATCGGCACGCCCCAGGCGCGCTGGCGGGAGACGACCCAGTCGGGCCGCCCTTCGATCATGCCGCGGATCCGGTTCTCGCCCTGAGGCGGATAGAAGGTGGTGTCCGAGATCGCCTTCAGCGCCCGCTGGCGCAGCGTGTCGCCGGGGCCGGCGATGTCGCGGTCCATGTGGATGAACCACTGCGGCGTGTTGCGGAAGATGACCGGCTTCTTCGACCGCCAGGAATGCGGATACTGGTGCTTCAGCCGGCCGCGCGCGATCAGGCCGCGCGCCCCGGCGAGCGCTTCGATGACGGCCGTGTTGGCGTCGCCCTTCTCGCCGCGGTCGTTGATGACGCGCCGTCCGACGAAGCCGGGCGCGTCGCCGGTCAGATAGCCGGCGTCGTCGACCGTGAAGGGGATCGCGGTGTCGATGCCGCGCTGGGCGAGCTCGCGCGCATGGGCGGTCCACACCTCGAAGTCCTCGCGGCCGTGGCCGGGGGCGGTGTGCACGAAGCCGGTGCCGGCGTCGTCTGAGACATGGTCGCCGGGCAGCAGCGGCACCTTGAAGCCGTAGCCGAGGGCGGCGAGGGGATGCGCGGCCGTCATGGCCCCGAGCGCCTCGGCGGCGACGTCGGCTCGGCGCTCGAACGCCGTCACCTTGGCCTGCCGGAGCACGTCCTCGGCGAGCCGGTCGGCGAGGATGAGCCGGTCGCCGGTCACGGCCCAGTTGCCCTCGGGCGCGTCGGTCACCTCGTAGAGGCCGTAGCCGACCTTGGGCGCGTAGGCGATCGCCCGGTTGCCCGGGATGGTCCAGGGCGTGGTCGTCCAGATCACCACGCCCGCGCCGGCGAAGGCGCCGTCCGTCACCGGAAACTTCGCGAAGATCGTGTCCGACTGGTAGTCCTGGTACTCGACCTCGGCTTCCGCGAGCGCGGTCTGCTCCACGACCGACCACATGACCGGCTTCGAGCCGCGATAGAGCTGCCCGGTCATGGCGAATTTCTGGATCTCGCCGGCGATCACCGCCTCGGCCCCGAACGCCATGGTGGAGTAGGGGTTGGCGAAATCGCCGGTGACGCCGAGCCGCTGGAACTCCGCGGCCTGGATGCCGATCCAGCGCTCCGCGAAGCGCCGGCATTCGGCGCGGAAGTCGTTCACCGCGACCTGGTTCTTGTCGCGGCCCTTGGCGCGGTACTCCTCCTCGATCTTCCATTCGATCGGCAGGCCGTGGCAGTCCCAGCCGGGCACGTAGTTGCTGTCGAAGCCCTGCATCTGCTTGGCGCGCGTGATCACGTCCTTCAGGATCTTGTTGAGCGCGTGCCCGATATGGAGATGGCCGTTCGCATAAGGCGGGCCGTCGTGCAGGATGAACTTCTCGCGGCCCTTCGCGCTCTCGCGCAGGCGGCGGTAGAGATCCATCTCATGCCAGCGGGTGATCAACTGCGGCTCGCGCTCGGGCAGGCCGGCGCGCATGGGGAAGTCGGTCTCGGGCAGGAACAGGGTCTCGGAATAGTCGCGACCCTCGGCCTTGGGCTTGTCGTTCATGGTGTCCGTGGCTGTGGCGGAAGGAATTCGGCCTGTGGCCTGCGCGGCGACATCGCCGGCAGCCCCTCGAAGTCTCGCGCCGGAGTCGTGCTGCGCCGACGACCGCGCGCTGAACCGGACCCCGGCCGCGTCCTCAGCGACGCGACGGGGCCGGGCCCATAATTCGGGCGGACCCGATCATGGCGGCAAGTCCGAGTGGCGTCGGCGTCGAGGCGGCGAGCATGCGCGAAGCGTCCAGGCCCAGGGCTGCGGAACCGTGTGCGAGCCGCTTTCTAACAGTGCCCGCCAATCCTGAAAAGCCCGCTCTCACCCGCCCGCTTCCGCGAGCGCCGCGAGCGTCCGGTCGAGCGCCGTGCCCGGGCCGATCGCTGCGAGCACCGCGCGCGCCTCCGCTTCGTCCACGCCCATCTGCGCGACGAGACCGTCCACGCCGTCGAACTTCAGTTCGGGCCTCAGGAAGCTCACGAAGGTGACGGTGGCCGCCCGGCCATAGAGCTCGCCGCGGAAGTCGAACAGATAGGTCTCGAGGAGCGGCGCGCCGTTGTCGAATTGCGGCCGCCGGCCGTAGCTCGCGACCGCATGGTGGGTGTGCCCGGCGACCGTGAACGTCACGGCATAGACCCCGTGGCGGAGCCGGCAATCCGCGCCGAGCCGCATATTGGCGGTCGGGAAGCCGAGTTCGCGACCGCGCTTCTCGCCATGCACCACCTCGCCCTCCACGAACCAGCGGTAGCCGAGGAGCCCGTTGGCGAGGCCGAGGTCGCCGGCGGCGAGCGCGTCGCGGACGCGGCTCGACGACACCGGCTCGTCGCCCTCGTCGCGGAAGGCCTCGACCACGTCGACCGCGAAGCCCTTCTCGGCCCCTTGCCCGGCGAGGAAGGCCGGCGAGCCGCCGCGGCCACGGCCGAAATGGAAATCGTAGCCGACCACGGCCTCGCGGATCGAAAGCCCCTCGATAAGCTGGCGATCGACGAACGTCGCCGCGTCGAGCGCGGCAAGCGCGCCGTCGAACGGGGTGGCGACGACCCCGTCGAGGCCGAGCGCGCGCATCAGCCGCGCCTTCGCCCGCTCCGGCGTCAGCCGGAACACCGGCGCGTCCGGCTTGAAGAAGCTGCGCGGATGCGGCTCGAAGGTCATGGCGAGGGCAGGGGCGCCGAGGGCCGCGCCGCGCTCCACCGCCGCGCCGAGCACCGCCTGGTGGCCGCGATGCACGCCGTCGAAATTGCCGATCGCGACGAGGCAGCCGCGCAGCCGGTCGGGCACGCCGACGGCGGTCGTCAGGATCGTGAAAGGCCGCGACGGGACGGCCGAAGGGTCGAACATGAGGGCGGTCGCCTGTTTTTCTGCGGCCGGACCCTGCCCGCTCGCGGGCCGGGCGGTCAAGACGGCCGTTTCGGGGGCATCGAGGCCCGATCGTCCCTGCCGTACCCGCAGCGTCGCGCGGACGCTTCAGTCGCGCGGGCGGGGCGGCACCATCACGATCGCCTCGCCGACGAGCACCACCTGGCCGTCGACCGAGCATTCGCAGCCGAGCCGCACGCGCCGCCCCTTCTCGACGAGTTCGACGACCTCCACGTCGACCACCACCACGTCGCCGATCCGGACCGGCCCCTTGAAGTCGAGCGTCTGCGACAGATAGACCGCGCCGGGACCCGGGAGCCGCGTGCCGAGCACCGCCGAGATCAGGCTCGCCGTGTAGAGCCCGTGGGCGATGCGCTGGCCGAACCGGGTCTTCGAGGCATAGACGTCGGACAGATGGATCGGATTCTCGTCGCCCGAGATCTGGGCAAATCCGACCACGTCGGACTCCATGACGGTCTTCAGGATCGTTTCCCGCATGCCGACCCGAAGGTCTTCGAAAAAATAGGTCTTCAGAACCGGTGCCGTCATCGCGCCGAAGCCCTCCTGGACGACGGCAAGCTATGCACCGATCTCGGCCGCCGCAATTCCACAAGGGTCGAAGGCGGTCGGCCGGCGAACATCTTCACAATTCGCATTAACGGAATTTTCTGAAGGTGCGTTCTATCTTTCAGCGTCTCGGGGAAGAGGTGTCGGGCAGACGCCTTGCTGATCCCAGTGGTTTCCCTCGGTGAACGCCTGGCGGCCCGAATCGCGGCGTCCAGAATTGGAGTGGAGCAATGGCGCTCGATCTTTCGATGCCGATCCTTGTGGTCGACGACTACAAGACCATGATCCGCATCATCCGGAATCTGTTGAAGCAGCTCGGCTTCGAGGACGTCGACGAGGCGTCGGACGGTACGGAAGCTCTCGCGAAGATGAAGGATCGCCGCTACGGCCTCGTCATCTCCGACTGGAACATGGAGCCGATGACGGGCTACGAGCTTCTGAAGCATGTGCGCGCCGACGGCTCCCTGACCAAGACCCCGTTCATCATGGTCACGGCCGAATCCAAGACCGAGAACGTCATCGCCGCCAAGAAGGCCGGCGTGAACAACTATATCGTCAAGCCGTTCAACGCCCAGACGTTGAAGGGCAAGATCGAAGCCGTGTTCAACGACTGACCTTCGACCAGCCGGTCGGCCGCTCGGCGGCGCGGGATCCGCGCGCGCCGGGTGGTGTCTCACGACCCGGAGAGCGGAATCCCAAATGGCTCAGCCAGCGACCGAACAAATCGGGTACTTCGTAGAATTTCTCCAGAATTACAAAGGGGACTTCAAGCTCGACGACGCCATCGGCCTGACCGAGCGGCTGGCGCGCACGCTCGAGGAGGCGGTGGCGCGCACGGACTCGGCGCTCCATGACGAGTTCAAGGCGATCGTGGCGGAGATCGCCGCGCTGAAGCGCGACATCGCCGACTTCCGCCCCGACGCCATGCGCTTCGACCGCATCCCCGAGGCCGGCCGCGAGCTCGACGCCGTCGTCGAGGCGACCGAGGAGGCGACGCAGATGATCATGGAATGCGCCGAGGCCGTGATGGCCGACGACGGCTCAGATCCGGTCGCCTTCAAGGCCCTGGTCGACGAGAAGATCATGATCATCTTCGAGGCCTGCGCCTTCCAGGACATCACCGGCCAGCGCATCCGCAAGGTGGTGAAGACGCTCGACTGGATCGAGCAGCGCATCGCGAGCCTCGCCTCCAAGCTGCGCGTCACCGAAGCGCCGGCGGAGGAGGTCGAGACCGACGACGAACGGCGCATGCGCGAACTCCTGCTGCACGGCCCGCAGATGAAGGGGGAGGGCGTCTCCCAGGATGCGGTGGACGGCTTCTTCGCGACCTCCGATCAGGACGACATCGACGCGCTGTTCCGCTGACGCGGCGCACAGATCCGTGCGGCGGCCGGGCTACTGCCGGCCGGCGATCGCCTTGGCGATGACGTTGCGGCGCGGCTCCGGCGCGGCGCGGACAGCCTCGGGCGGCGCCGCGTTGATCACGTCCTGCCGGACCGGGCGCGGCGGAGAGAACACGTTGCCTTGCGCGAAGCGGATCCCGAAGTCGAGCAGGTCGACCACCTGCGCCTCGGACTCCACCGAATCGATGATCAGGTCCATCCCGTAGCGGGCGAACAGGCTCGACAGGTCGGCCGGGTGGATGTCGGAGCCGAGCTCCTCCGGGCGCGACAGGAGCCGGTCGGCCGGGATCTTGGCGAAGCGGAAGCCGCGGTCGCCGAGCATCTGCAGTCCGCTCTTCAGGTCGAGCACCTGGTCGATCGCGAAGCGGAAGCCGACCTCGTTCATCGCCCGGAGCGCCTCGTGCTCGATCGGGCCCATGCCCTTCACCGCCCGCTGCGCGAACACGAAGACGAGCGTGTCGGCGAGGTTGCGGTTGGCATCGAGGAACCCCAGGAACTCGGCGAAAAACGCGCCTTCCGACAGGCTCGCCACCGAGATGTTGCAGAACATCCCCACATCCTTGGAGCGGGCCGACAGGCGGCGCAGGATCTGCACCGTGCGCAAGAGGATCTGGTTGTCGAGCGCCGGCATGATGCCGGCTTGCTCGGCGAGCGGCGCATAGTCGGACGGGAAGATCGTCTCGCCGTCCTCGGCGCGCAGCCGTGTCAGCGATTCGTAGAAGCGGATCTTGCGCTGCGGCAGCGTCACGATCGGCTGCAGATGGATGTCGATCCGGTTCGCCTCGATCGACCGGCGGGTGAGATCGAGAAATCCCGCCTCGCCGAGATGGGCGAAGCGGCGCGGCACCAGCGAGGCCTCGGCGCCCGGTGCCGCCGGCCGCGCGGGCGGCGCCTTGGCGGCGGCCGATCCCGCGGCGGCCGCGGCGGGGCGAGGGGGCTCGGCCGTCGCCGGCCGCTCGTTCACGCGGATCTCCAGGTCGGCGATCGTCTCGACCACCTGCTTCATGAGGGCGCCGATCACCTCCACCTCGGCGACGACGGCCTCGATCTCCCCGCGCTCGCGCCGCGGCGACGCGCTCTCGATGGCGGCGAGGCGGCGGTCGACATTCTGCATGTCGCCGGCGAGGCGATCGATCTTCTCCGACAGGATGGCGAGGTCGCCCGCCACCGACCGGCTCTCGCGCCGCCGCGTCGCCCGCCAGTGGACGAGCGCCAGGACGAAGAGGAGCACGATCCCGGCGAGCGCGGCGCTGTCCCAGCCGAGCTCGAACTGATACCGCAAAATCGCCACGCTCGACGCCGAGACGACCGCAATGCAGACGAGCACGAAGATGTTGGCGATGCGGTTCATGAGACCACGGGTTCGGGCCCGAGTCGGAGCACGCCGGGCGGTCCCATGCACTATGCTCGATTCACGAAATGGAAACCATGCATCGGGTCCGCCGGCGCCTGATTTCAACAGCGCTTTGCAGCCTTGCCACGCAAGCCCGAGCCCTGCCGCGACGGGGTCCGGGGCTTTCGCTTGACCTTGCCGCAGGGGGAAGCCCCATATCCGGGGTCCACTCGGAAAGGACCCGTCCCATGATCACTCTCGATGTCGAAGGCATGACCTGCCAAGGCTGCGTCAACAGCGTGAAGGCGGCCGTCGCCCGCGTCGACCCCGCCGCTCGAGTGACCGTAGACCTCGCCGCCGGCCGCGTCGCGATCGAGGCCACCACCCCGCCCGCCGCCTTCGAACGTGCCATCGAGGCCGCGGGCTACGACGTGAGGCGCTGACCGGCACGGTTCAGCCAAAGCGCCACGAACCATTCGAAGTCGAAATAGGGGATGTCGGCGGGGTCGAACCCTTCCGCTCTCGCAAGGTCCGGCAGTTCCGCGACAAAGCGCTGATGCAGGGCGATGAGCGTGTCTGCGCTCGGAAGGTTCCGTCGTGACACGTTCGCCAGCCAGTTGCGGGTTTCGCGAATGGCGTTCGACGGGACGCCAGCGTGTTGGTGGATATCCATTCCGGCGATGTCGGACATGAACTTCTGATAGCGGTACCGATCCGTGTCGAGGATCATTGCCCGCTTGTCCCGCTGCCGGCTCCCGAACCGACGGGCCCCGAGGAATATCCCAAGCTCGAGCGGCATGTTGAACCGAGGCAGATGGTTGATCGGGTCGAGCTCGGTCCTCGATATGTCATGGATGCCAAACCGGCACTCTCCAATGAGCATGTAGATCTTTTCGATTCGGGGCTGCCCGCTGTCATCCAGCTCCAAAGCCGATCGCGGACGAAACCGGCAGGCGAACAGCATGAATATAATTGATCTAAATGTTTCGATGTATTCTTGGTCGAAAGGGCAATTGATGAAGACATCGTCAGGTGTTGGGATGCGTGTCCGTCCCACTATCGGCTCGGCCGACGGTCTCGGCGAACTGAACCGGGAACGTCGACGTCACCGGCCGTCGACTTCGGCAGTCCTGTTCCGGTCACCGCCATCTCTTCACGAGCCAGCATATCTCTGACCATTCGATCGATTTCTTCGACAGTAAAAAGCTTGGGCTTCGATTTCGGCGCGAGGATGACTCCACCGGTAGCGGCGCTGTAGCCGAGGATACGTGAGGCAGAGCGCTTGCGCGTTCCGGGAGGGGATTTGGATCGTTGGACCATGAGTTGAGTGTGGGTCGAGCCCTGTCGCCACGCAAGTGACAGAACCTGCAATCCGGTCATCCCGCTTCGGTGGGCCAAGTCCCGGGGACGTCCGGGCCGCCGGGCCACGATTTCCGGGCTTTGCCCATGAAGGCATCGTGCCGTCTCGGGGCGCTTCGCGCTAGACTCGCGCCCACGGAGATTCGCCGATCCGGAGGCCTGCATGATGAGAACCGTTTCCGCAGCCCTGGTCCTCGCGCTGGCGCTCGGCACCCTCCCGGTACGCGCCGCCGAGATCGCGGAAGCCGCGGCGGAGGCGGACAATCTGGCGCAGGCCGGGCGGCACCGGGAGGCCTACGACCGGCTCCTCGCCGCCGCCGACCAGATCGCCGCCGCCGCGCCGCTGCAGTTCCGCGCGCTCGTCCTGGTGACGCAGGAGGGCGCGGGCTTCGGCGTCTACGAGCCGCGCGCCTCCAATGTCTACCGCCAGGGCGAGCCGATCCATCTCTACACCGAGCCGTTCGGCTACGGCTGGGGCCGCGAGGGCGACCTCGTCACGATCGCGTTCGAGGCGCGCGTGCAGGTCACGACCACATCAGGGCAGGTGGTGATCCAGCCGCGCACCGGGCCGATCGTGCAGAAGAGCCGCCGGCTCAACCGCGAATTCGCCTACAGCCTCTCCTACGAGCCGCAGGACCTGAAGCCCGGCGAATACCTGCTCGCGGTCGATTTCAAGGACCTCGCGACGGGAAAAACCGCGGGCGCGCGCATTCCGTTCCGGATCGAATAGTTCGCCCCTTCCGCATCGAATAAACCTTGGCCGTGTTGCGCCGGATGCCCGGGCGTCCTATCGCTCTTGCGATGTCGAATCCCGCTCGCCCGATGTCGTTCTTCACGGTCTATGCCCGCGCCGTCCTGCTGGTGAAGCCGGAGGGCGTGCTCGCGGTTTCGCTCGCCCTGACCGGGGTGGTGCTCGCCTTCCTGCAGTTCGCGGAACCCTTGCTGTTCGGCCGCGTCATCGACGCGCTCACCAAGGGCGAGGCGGCGATGCCCTATGTGGCGCTCTGGGCCGGCTTCGGCTTCACCGCCGTCGCCGCCAACATCTTCGTGGCGCTGCATTCCGACCGGCTCGCCCACCGCATGCGGCTCGACGTGATGCGGATGTATTTCGAGAAGGTCGTGGCGCTGCCCGCCTCGTTCCATTCCGACGCCCAGTCGGGCCGGCTGATCGGCATCATGCTGTCGGGCACCGACAACCTGTTCGGCTTCTGGCTCGCCGTCTTCCGCGAACATCTCTCCTCCGCCGTCATGCTCGCCGTGCTGATGCCGACCGCGCTCTGGATCAACTGGCGCATGGGGCTCCTGCTCGCCGGCCTCATGACGATCTATGCGACGGTCAGCGTGTTCGTGGTCAAGCGCACCCATTTCGGCCAGGCCGAAGCCTCGCAGCGCCATGCCGAACTCTCCGGCCGGGTCGGCGACGTGATCGGCAACGTCACCGTGGTGCAGAGCTTCGCCCGCCTCGCGGAGGAAACGCGCGCGCTGCAGCAGATCATGGGCAAGTTGCTCGAGGCGCAATTGCCGGTCTTGACCTGGTGGGCGATCACCACGGTGCTGACCCGCGCCGCCTCGACCATCACCATGGTGTCCATCTTCGCGCTCGGCTCCGTGCTGCATGCGCGCGGCGAGATCACCGTCGGCGAGATCGTGAGCTATGTGGGCTTCGCCATGGCGCTGATCGGCCGGCTCGACCAGCTCACCATGTTCCTCTCGACGCTCGTCTTCCAGGCAGCGCAGATGCGCCAGTTCTTCGAGGTGATCGACGAGGCGACGAGCGTCCCCGACGACCGCAACCTGCCCTCGCTGATGGTGAAGCAGGGCCGCGTCGACTTCGAGAATGTCAGCTTCCGCTATCCGCGCTCCTCGACCGGCATCGTCGACGTCACCTTCACGGTGGAGCCGGGCGAGACCGTCGCGATCGTCGGCCCGACCGGCTCGGGCAAAACGACCACGCTCGCGCTCCTGCAGCGCGTGCGCGATCCCGACGCCGGGCGCATCCTGATCGACGGCCAGGACATCGCGAAGGTCAATCTCGACAGCCTGCGCCGCGCCATCGCGGTCGTCTTCCAGGACCCGGGCCTCTTCAACCGCACCATCGCGGAGAACATGCGGGTCGGCCGGCCGGACGCCACCGAGGCGGACATCCGCCGCGCCGCCCGCCTCGCCGAGGCCGACGTCTTCATCGAGACGAAGCCGGACGGCTACGACTTCCGCGCCGGCGAGCGCGGCCGCTCGCTCTCCGGCGGCGAGCGCCAGCGCCTCGCCATCGCCCGCGCCATCCTGAAGGACGCGCCGATCCTCGTGCTCGACGAGGCGACGAGCGCGCTCGACACCGAGACCGAAGCGAAGATCAAGGGCGCGCTCGACCGGCTCGCCAAGGACCGCACCACCTTCGTCATCGCGCACCGCCTCTCAACCGTCCGCTCCGCCGACCAGATTCTCTTCATGGAGGCCGGCCGCGTCGTCGAACGCGGCACCTTCGACGAACTCCTCGCCAGGGGCGGCCGCTTCGCCGACCTCGTCGAGGCCGGCGAGCTCGAGGACGAACCGGTGGCGGCTCCCGGCTAGTTCGCTCAGTCCGAGCTCGGCGACCGTCATTCTACCCGCTTGACGATCCGCGCCGGTTGCTGCCCAACTCGGCGGCCGCCACGATGCGGGGGGAGGTCAGGATGCCGCGCTTCGCTGCCAATCTGTCGATGATGTACAATGAGGTCGAGTTCCTGGACCGCTTCGCGCTCGCCGCGCGGGACGGCTTCTCGGGCGTCGAGTTCCTGTTTCCCTACGCGTTTGAGGCCGCCGAGATCCTCGACCGCCTGCGCGAAAACGCGCTCGACCTCGCGCTCTTCAACATGCCGCCGGGCGACTGGGACGCGGGCGAGCGCGGCATGGCGATCCTGCCCGACCGGCAGGAGGAGTTCGTCGAGGGGGTCGAGAAGGCGCTCACCTATGCGCGCGCGCTCGGCGGCACCCGGCTCCACTGCATGGCCGGGATCGCGCCGGCGGACGTCACCCGCTCCGACATGGTGCGCACCTATGTGCACAACCTGAAGCACGCGACCACGATGGCCCGCGCGGCCGGCATCAAGATCCTGATCGAGCCAATCAACAGCCGCGACATGCCCGGCTATTTCCTGAACACGACCGCGCAGGCGATCGAGATCATGGAAGCGGTCGGCGCCGACAACCTATACTTGCAGTACGACGTCTACCACATGCAGATCATGCAGGGCGACCTGGTGCCGAATTTCCTCAAGCTGAAATCCCGCATCGGCCATGTGCAGATCGCCGACACGCCCGGGCGGCACGAGCCGGGTACCGGCGAGATCAACTACAATTTCGTGCTGAAGGCGATCGACGAGGCGGGCTACGACGGCTGGGTCGGCTGCGAATACCGCCCCCGCGCCGGCACCTCCGCGGGCCTCGCCTGGGCGGACCGCTGGCTCGGGCCCAAGGGGCTCTGACATGCCCGGCCTGAAGCCGCCGGCGGCCGCCCCGCCGGCCGCGATCGAGCCGCGCGACCTGCTCGGCCGCATGTTCGAGGCGGCCGTCGCCGCCGCCGATCCGCGCCGTCTGGTGCCGCGGCACCTGCCGGCGCGGCCGCGCGGGCGCACCATCGTGATCGGCGCCGGCAAGGCCTCGGCCGCCATGGCGCTCGCCTTCGAGCAGGCCTGGGACGGACCGCTCGACGGCCTCGTCGTCACCCGCTACGGCCACGGCGCGCCCTGCCGCCGGATCGAGGTCGTCGAGGCGGCGCATCCGGTACCCGACGCCGCCGGGCGCGCGGCGGCTTCGCGCATCCTGGAGAAGGTCGGCGGGCTTGCGGCGGAGGACCTGGTCGTCGCGCTCGTCTCCGGCGGCGCCTCGGCGCTGCTCGCGCTGCCGGCGCCCGGCCTGTCGCTCGACGACAAGCAGGAGATCAACCGCCGGCTCCTGAAATCCGGCGCCGATATCACCGAGATGAACACGGTGAGGAAGCATCTCTCCGCCATCAAGGGCGGCCGGCTCGCGGCGGCGGCGGCCCCCGCGCGCGTCGTCACGCTGCTCATCTCGGACGTGCCGGGCGACGATCCCGGCGTGATCGGCTCTGGCCCGACCGTCCCCGACCCCTCCACCTTCGCCGACAGCCGCGCGATCCTCGCCCGCTACGGCATCGACGGGCCGCCCGCCGTGATCGCCCATCTCGAAGCCGCCGCCGACGAGACGCCGAAGCCCGGCGACCCGCGTTTTTCCCGCAACGACGTGGTGATGATGGCGACGCCTCAGAGATCGCTCGAAGCGGCGGCGGCGGTCGCCCGCGCGGCCGGCGTCACGCCGATCGTCCTTTCCGACAGCATCGAGGGCGAGGCGCGCGAGGTCGCCCGCGTCATGGCCGGCATCGCCCGGCAGGCGCGCTGCTACGGCCAGCCGGCGCCGGCGCCCGTCGCGATCCTTTCGGGCGGGGAGACCACCGTGACGGTGCGCGGCAAGGGGCGCGGCGGACGCAATGTCGAGTTTCTGCTCGCGCTCGCCGCGGCCCTGCGCGGGCTTCCGGGCGTGCACGCGGTCGCTGGCGACACGGACGGGGTCGACGGCGCCGAGGAGATCGCCGGCGCCTTCATCGGGCCGGACACGCTCGCCCGCGCCCGCGCCCTCGGCCTCGACCCGGTCGCCATGCTCGCCGACAACGACGCCCATACCCTGTTCGAGGCGCTCGGCGACCAGCTGATCACCGGGCCGACGCTCACCAATGTGAACGATTTCCGCGCCGTCCTGGTGACCGGCGCCTGAGCGGATCGGCCGCGGCCGAAGCAGGATGGCACCGCCAAGCATCCGGCCCCTGCGTTGCCGCCGAGAGCCCGTTGTCCGGAGAACCCATGACCAGCCTGGAAACACGCATCCGTCGAAAACTCGAACGCTTCAGCGAACTTCTCGGCGCCCGCGACCCGGCCGCGGCCGACGAACTGGGGCAGGGCGGCGCGGCCATGTTCGGCTCCGAGGCGCACGAGAAATATTTCACGCGCGACGAAATCGCCGAGCACTTGGCGGAGATCTACGCCAAGCCGTTCCGGCTCGGCTTCGACTGGAAGACGATCCGGCCCGACGCTTGCGGCGGCGTGGTCTGGGCCGTGGTCGAGGCCGACATGGTGCTCGACTTCCCCGACGGGTCGCGCCGCGCCATGCCCTACCGGCTCACCTGCATCTTTGAGGACACGCGCGACGACCTGCGCTGGCGCCTCTTCAGCGGCTCCGAGCCGGCGCCCCCGCCCTCCATCTGACCTCGCCGCCGCACGTTTCGCGGCGGTACGGCCGAACGGTCTCGACCTTTCGGCTGCGGTCGGCTAAGCCGTGCCGCCGGTTTCCTCGCCCGCACGATCGTTGGAGAGCCTCATGGCCGAACTGTCCGCGTCCCTCGCCGAGGCGATCACCAGCGCCGTCGACGCGCGCTTCGACGAGGAGGTCGACTTCCTCGCCGAACTGGTAAAGGCGCCCTCGGACAACCCGCCCGGCGATTGCGCGGCCCATGCGGAGCTGACCGCCGGCCTCCTCGAGCGCCTCGGCTTCACGGTCGAGCGCCATCCGGTGCCCGCGGAGCTCGTCCGCCAGGTCGGCATGGTGTCGGCGACCAATCTCATCGTGCGCCGGAGCTTCGGCACGGGCGGCCCCACCATTGCGCTGAACGCCCATGGCGACGTGGTCCCGCCCGGCGACGGCTGGACCGCCGATCCCTATGGCGCGGAGATCCGCGACGGCTGGATGTACGGGCGCGGCGCCGCCGTGTCGAAGTCGGACTTCGCCACCTACGCCTTCGCCATGCTGGCGCTCGAGGCGGCCGGCGCGCCCATGAACGGCACGCTCGAACTGCACGGCACATGGGACGAGGAGATCGGCGGCGACATCGGCCCGAAATGGCTGATCGACGAGGGGATCACCAAGCCCGACCTGGCGCTCGGCGCGGGCTTCTCCTATTCGGTCGTGACCGCCCACAACGGCGTGCTGCATCTGGAAATCTGCGTCGAGGGCCGCTCGGCCCACGCGGCGATCCCCTATACGGGCGTCGATGCGCTGGAGGCGGCGACCGGCGTGCTCGCCGCGCTCTACGCCTATCGCCGCTCGCTCGCCGGCACGGTCTCGGCGACGCCCGGCATCGGCTCGCCGCAGCTGACCGTCGGCCTCATCAAGGGCGGCATCAACACCAATGTGGTGCCCGACAAGGTCACGATCCGGCTCGACCGCCGCATGATCCCGGAGGAGAAGCCGGCGGAGGTGGAGGCGGCGCTCTTCCGCGTCGTCGACGGCGCCATGGCGGCCTATCCGGAGGCGCGGGCGACGGTCGCGCAGATCCTGCTCGCCACCCCGCTCGTGCCGCTGCCGGGCTCGGAGCGCCTCGCCGCCGCGCTGACGAAGCATGCGAGCGCGATCATGGGCGAGCCGGTCGGCACCAAGGGCGTGCCGCTCTACACCGACGCGCGCCACTACGCCGCCGCCGGCATTCCGATCGTGCTCTACGGCGCCGGCCCGCGCACCATCACCGAGGCGAACGCGCACCGCGCCGACGAGCGGCTCCCGATCGAGGATCTGCGCAAGGCGACCAAGGTGGTGGCGCTCGCGCTCGCCGACCTCATCGGCGCCTGAGCCCGCCGCCCGATCGACGACCGGGCGGACGACCCTCGGCGCGAGGCCCGCGCGCCGACCTGCCCGGCGCCCCGGCGGGTGCCGGCCGGCGGCGCGCCATGCTATCGAGCCCGCCACCGTCCGCTCGCCCGGAGCCGCATAACGAGCCGCATGACCGACCGTTCCCCGCCCATCACCTGGGCCGGCGTCACCGAGGGCGCCCGGCGCACGATCCCGCTTCTGCCCGGCGTCGCCGCCTTCGCAGCGGCGTTCGGCACGGTCGCGGCGCAGAAGGGGATCTCGGTCGTGGAGGCGATGGCGATGAGCCTCGTCGTGTTCGCCGGCGCCTCCCAGATGGTCGCGCTCGAACTCTGGCGCGAGCCGATCGAACCGGCGCTCGCGCTCGCGATCTGCGGCGTGGTGGGGGCGGTCAATCTGCGCCTCGTCCTGATGGGCGCGACGCTCCGGCCCTGGCTCGGCCCGGTGCCGTCGAGCCGGATCTATCCCTCGCTCTTTTTCCTCACCGATGCGAGCTGGCTCGTCTCGCTCCGCTACCACACGGAGGGCGGCCGCGACTGGGGCGTCTTCGTCGGCTGCGGCCTCGCGCTCTGGTCGACCTGGATCGCCGCCACGCTGCCCGGCGTGCTGTTCGCCTCGCTGGTGCCGGATCCGCGCGCCTTCGCGCTCGACATGGTGATGCCGGCCTTCTTCGTGACCATGCTGGTGCCGCTCTGGCGCGGCCCGCGCCGCGCCATGCCCTGGGCCGCCGCCGGGATCGTCTCGCTCGCCACCGCCGAGATGGTGCCGGGCTACTGGTACATCGTCGCCGGCGCCGTCGCCGGCTCGCTCACCGGCGCGGTCTTCCCGGCGCCCGAGCCGCCGCCTGAGACGGGCGCGGCGCCGGAGCCGCGCCGGTGAGCGAGGGCCTTTCCGTCTATGCGGTGATCCTCGGCATGGGGCTCGTCACCTATCTGTTGCGCGCCGGCGGCTACATGATCATGGGCCGCTTCAGCATAACGCCCGCGGTCCGCCGCGGGCTCGAAGCGCTGCCCGGCGCCATCGTCGTCTCCATCGTCCTGCCGATCGTGCTGAAGGAAGGCCTCCCCGCCATCCTCGCCATCGCGGTCACCGCCGCCGGCATGATCTGGCTCCGCCGCGACCTCTACGCCGTCATCGCGGGGGTGGCGGTCGCTGCGGCGGTGCGGGCGGCGGGGTTTTGAAGGCCGACCTCACCGCACCCCAGCGCCCAGGAGCGCGGCCGTCGCCCGCTCGAGCGTTTGCGCCGCCGAGCCCGAGGCGTCGATCCTGATCCAGTCGATCGGGCCGGGGTCGTAGTCGGCCTGGAGAGCGACGACCGCGTGGTCGGCGTCGGAGGCGTCGCCGCGGCGGGCGCCGACGCGGGTCTCCAGCACGGCGCGCGGGGCCTCGAGCCAGAGGCCGACAAAGCGCGCTTCCGCGGCGGCGGCGACGGCCATGACGCGCTCCCGCTCGGCGGCATCCGCGAAGACCCCGTCGACCATTGCGGACCGGCCGGCCGCCAGCGCGGACCCGGCGATCTCGTCCAGGAGGCCGTAGACCTGCCGGCTCGCCGCCTTGGTGTAGGACTGCACCGGCAGCTTCTCCGTCTCGGGCACGCCGGCGACGAGCTTCCGCACCACGTCGGCCCGGATATGAAGCGCTCCCGGCGCGGCGCCGAAGCGGGGTGCCAGCGCCGCCGCGAGCGTCGACTTGCCGGTGCCCGACAGCCCGCCGACCGCCACCAGCGCGGGCTCGGCCGGCTCCAGATAGCCGGCCGCCGCCTCGAAATAGCGCCGCGCCTCGGCCCGCGCCGCCGCGACGGCCGGTGCCCCGGCCGCGGTCGCCCCGCCGCCCTGCTGTTCCAGCGCGGCGGCGCGGGCGGCGGCGATCTTGGCGCGGATGGCGGCGCGCAGCATGAGGAAGAAGGGGAGGGCGGCGAGGCCCTCCACATGGCGGACAAGCACGGCCGCCGCGCCGTCCGGGCCGGCCTGCCGCGCCGTCTCGACGAGGAAGCGGCCGGTGAGCCGGTTCGCCGCCGGGCGGTGACCGCGCTCGTCGAGATCCATCACCAGGAAGCCGGCGTCGTAGAGGAGGTCGGCGGTCGCGACCGCGTCGTCGAACTCGATCGCGTCGAACAGGAACGGCGTGTCGCCATCCATCGCCACATTGCCGCTGTGTAAATCACCGTGCAGCACGCGGACGAAGCCGAGCCGCCCGCGACCGGCGAGAAGATCGGCGATGAGCGCGTGCCGGCGGCGCGCCTCGGCCCCGAGCGCGTCCACCGCGGCGGGCGGAAACAGCCCCGGCTCGGCGCGGAAGGCGCGGTCGTTCTGCTCCACATAGTCGGCGAGATCGCGGATCCAGCGCGCCCAGTCCCCGGCGGGCGCGGCGGCCTGGCCCTCGGCGATGATGCGGGCGAGCTCGTCGACGAGCCGGTCGGGCAAGGGACCTGCGGCGAGGAGGCGGTCGAGCGTGCGCGTCTCGTCGAAGCGGCGCATGGCGACGAGCCATTCGACGGGTTCGCCGTCGCCGTCGAGCGCGAGCGCGCCGGAGGCCTCGCGCGTCACCGGCACCACGCCGAGATAGATCGTCGGCGCGTAGCGGCGGTTGATCGCCACTTCGCGCCGGCAGGCCGCTTCGCGAAGCGCGAGCGTGGAATAGTCGAGGAAGGGAAAGCGCACCGGCTTCTTCAGCTTCAAGGCGCGCTCGCCGGCGAGAAACACGGTCGCCGCATGGGTTTCGACCATCGTCACGACTGCGCAATGGGTCGCCGGGTCGGCCAGGAAGGCGCGCACCGCCTCGGCCGCCTCGTTTAGGGCTGTTTGCATATCATCGCTCCCCTTCGCCGGCCGTTTCGGCTTAACGTCGGCCGGAAGCGTTATCCCGGCGTTGACCCAGCGCAATGTGCCGTTGCGGCCAAGGTCCAGGATAGACGCGAACGGAGACGAATGATGAACGACAAGATACTGCGCAGGATCCGCCTCAACCTCGCCCGCACGAAGGATTTCCCGGGCGGCTCGGCGCGCCACGGTTACGAATTCGTCGCGCCCCTCGACGCCGACGGCCATATCGACGCGGCGGCCTGGAAGACCCATCGCGACCAGTGCCGCGTGCGCCGCTTCTGGGGCGACGAGGAGGACGACATCGGCCACCTGGTCCACCGCCCCGGCGGCAGCTGGGCGTTCCACTACGACATCGGCGGCGACGAGGACGACGAGCCCGGCTACCGCTTCGCCCAGCACGCCTTCAAGGTCGGGGAATATGTCTCGATCAAGGACGAGGAGGGCGAGATGCACACCTTCCAGGTCGTCACCGTCGACACGCTCTGATCGACCCGCCGCCCGCCCGGCGCCATTTCGCCGCCGCCGTTTAGCGGCTAGAACGGGCAGGATCGGCATGGGAGCGGCATGATGGACGGCAACGGCAGGACGGGCGCGGCACTCCTCGTCGAGGCTTTGGAGCGGAACGGCGTCGAGCGCGTCTTCTGCGTGCCCGGCGAGAGCTATCTCGCCGTCCTCGACGCGCTGCACGACAGCCCGATCGAGACGGTGGTGTGCCGCCACGAATCCGGCGCCGCCATGATGGCCGAGACGGTCGGCAAGCTGACCGGCCGCCCCGGCATCGCCTTCGTCACGCGCGGGCCGGGCGCCACCAACGCCGCCGCGGGCCTGCACATCGCCGCGCAGGATTCCACCCCGATGATCCTGTTCGTCGGCCAGATCGAGCGCGGTTTCCGCCACCGCGAGGCGTTCCAGGAGCTCGACTACGGCGCAGTGTTCGGCTCCATCTGCAAATGGGCCGCCGAGATCGACAGCGCCGACCGGGTGCCCGAGATGCTGAGCCGCGCCTTTCACGTGGCGACCTCCGGCCGGCCCGGCCCGGTGCTGCTGGCGCTGCCCGAGGACATGCTCGTGGAGCTGACCGACGCGCGCTCGGCGAGCCCGTGGCAGCAGGTGGAGACGCATCCCGGCCTCAACCAGATGTGGGACCTGCAGAAGCGCCTGTGGGCGGCGGAGCGGCCGATCGCGGTTCTCGGCGGCACCCGCTGGACCGAGAAGGCGGTGCGCCAGTTCGCCCGCTTCGCCGAGCGCTTCGACCTGCCCGTCGCCTGCTCGTTCCGCCGCCAGATGCTGTTCGACCACCGCGACCCGCGCTACGCCGGCGACCTCGGCATCGGCGTCAACCCGAAGCTGAGGGCCCGCATCGAGGAGGCCGACCTGCTCCTCCTGGTCGGCGCCCGCATTCCGGAGATGCCGAGCCAGGGATACACGCTGCTCGGCATCCCGGAGACCCGCCAGACGCTCGTCCACGTCCATCCGGGCGCGGAGGAACTCGGCCGCGTCTACCGGCCCGACCTCGCCATCCAGGCGAGCCCCGCCGCCTTCGCGGCCGCGGCGGAAAGCCTGCAGCCGCCGCACGAGGCGATCCGCTGGAGCGAGCGGACCCGCGCGGCGCATCAGGATTACCTCACCTGGTCGGAGGCCCTGCCGGCGATCCCGGGCGAGGTGCAGCTCGCCGACCTCTGGCGCCACCTGCGCGCCGTACTCCCCGACGACGCGATCCTCACCAACGGCGCCGGCAACTACGCGACCTGGATCCACCGCTTCTGGCGTTTCCGCCGCTTCGCCACCCAGGCCGCGCCAACCTCGGGCTCGATGGGCTACGGCGTGCCGGCCGCGGTCGCCGCGAAGCTGCAGTTCCCCGACCGGCCGGTGATCGCGTTTGCCGGCGACGGCTGCTTCCAGATGACCGGCCAGGAGTTCGGCACCGCCGTGCAGGCGGGCGCCAACATCGTGGTCGTGGTGATCGACAACGGCATCTACGGCACGATCCGCATGCACCAGGAGCGCGAATATCCCGGCCGGGTGAGCGGCACCGACCTCGTCAACCCGGATTTCGCCGCGCTCGCCCGCGCCTATGGCGGCGCCGGCTTCACGGTCGAGACCTCCGCCGCCATCGCCCCGGCCATCGACGCCGCCCTCGCCGCCGGCAAGCCGGCGATCGTCCACGTGAAGATCGACCCCGAGGCGATCACCCCGACGACGACCCTCGCGGCGATCCGCCAGAAGGCGCTCGCGGGGTAGGGCCCGTAACGATCTGAGAATTCACACCGGCTCGATCGCGGCGTTCGCGACGGGAAGCGTGACCTCGGCGATGCTTTCGTCGTCGGGGGAGCTGCGGATCGAGAAGCCGAGCGCCTGGCACATCTCCAGCATGGTGGTGTTCTCGCGCAGCACCTCGCCCTTCACGGTCTCCAGCCCGTCGGCGCGCGCCCACTGGATCATCAGGCGCATCAGCGTCCAGCCGAGCCCCTGGCCCTTCAGGTCGGAGCGGAGCAGGATCGCGTATTCGCCGGTGCGGTGGTCCGGGTCGGCGTGCAGACGGACGACGCCGAGGAGGTCGCCGGTCGCCTCCTCGAAGGCCGCAAACGCGATCGCGCGGGCATAGTCGAGCTGCGTCAGCTTGGCGAGAAAGGCGTGGCTGAACTCCTTGATGGGGGCGAAGAAGCGGAGCCGCAGGTCCTGCGCGGTGACCTTCTCGAAGAAGGCCGGATACTTCGCCTCGTCCTCCGGCCGCACCGGGCGGATCGAAACGGCGCGTCCGTCGCGCAAGGTGACGGAGCGCTCCCATTCCTTCGGATAGGGCCGGATCGCGAGCCGCGGATGGCCGAGCCGCCCGCTGCGCGCGCCCTCCGCCCGGACCCGGACGCGCGCGTCGAGCACGATCACGCCGTCGGCGTCGACGACGAGCGGGTTCAAGTCGATCTCGCGGATCTCCGGATGGTCGGTCACCATGTGGCTGAGCTTCAGGAGGGTGAGGGCGACGGCGTCGAGGTCGGCGGCGGGGCGGCCGCGATAGCCGGCGAGGAGGCGGACGACGCGCGTCTCCTCGATCATCGCGCGGGCGAGGTTCATGTCGAGCGGCACGAGGTCGAGCGCGCGGTCGGCCAGCACCTCGACCGCGGTGCCGCCGCGCCCGAACACGGCGACGGGGCCGAACAGCCGGTCGTCGGCGACGCCGAGCATCAGTTCGGTGCCGAACGGCCGCTCGATCATCGGCATCACGATGACGCCGTCGATGCGCTTGTCCGGATGGGCGGCGCCGATGCGCGAGGTCATCTCCTCGAAGGCGCGGCCGACCTCGCCCTCTTGGCCGAGGCGCAGGCGGACGCCGTCCACGTCCGACTTGAAGGCGATGTCCGGCGAGGAGATCTTCATGGCGACGGATTGCCCGCGCAGCAGGATCTTGCGCGCCGCGGCCATCGCGTCTGCCGCCGTCGCCGCGAAGGCGACCGGCGCGGCGGGGATGTCGTAGGCGGCGAGCAGCAGGCCGACATCGACCGGGGAGAGCCATTCGGCGCGGCGGCCGAGCGATGCCGCGATCACCTGGCGGGCGATGTCCGGCCGCGGCGTGAAGCCGGCGGGCACGCTCGGCGGCACCGCCATCAGCCGCTCCTGCGCGGTCGCGTAGCGGGCGAGATGCATCCAGCTGCCGACCGCCTCCTCGGGCGTCGGGTGGCAGGGGACGCCGGCGCCCTGCAGGATCGCGCGGGTCTCGCGCGCCTCGTCGAGGAACGAGGTGACGAGCGGCTTCTTCCGGCCGAGCCGTTTCGCCCGCTCGCGCGCGAGCCCCGCCACTGCCTCGGCGACCGCGGCGGAACGCTGGAACGCGTTCGGTGCGTGGATCGCGATCACCGCGTCGGTCTCGGCGTCCGACAGCACCGTGTCGATCGCCGCCGCGAAGGTCTCCGGCGAGGCGTCGTCGGCGAGCGTGACGAGCGCTGTCGGCGCGACGCCCTTGCGGACGAGGGGGGCGAGCAGCTCGCCCGTCGCCTTGGCGAGCGGGGCGAGGCGGCCGCCGAGGCTTTCGAGGTGATCGGCCGCGAGCGTGGCGAGGCTGCGCCCGTTGGCGACGACCGCGACCGAGCGGCACGGCCCGGGCTTCACCCGCGTCAGCGTCTCGACCGCGTCGAACAGTTCGTCGATCGACGAGACGCGCAGCACGCCGCAGCGCTTGAACGCGGCCTCGTAGACCGCGTCGGTGGTGGCGAGCCGGCTCGCATGGGTGGCGCCCGCCACGGTCCGCTCGCGGCTCGCGCCGGTGCGGATCACCACGACCGGCTTGGTGCGGGCGCAGGCGCGGGCGGCGGAGAGGAACTTCACCGGGTCGGTGATCGTCTCCAGATGCACGAGCACGGCGCGGGTGCGGTGGTCCTGGGTGAAGAAGTCGAGGAGGTCGCCGGTGTCCACGTCGGCCTTCTGGCCGAGCGAGCAGACCGCCGAGAAGCCGACGCCGTGCGCCTCGCCCCAGGCGAGCGTGGCGTTGATCATCGCGGCCGAGCGGGAGATCACAGCCAGATCACCCTTGGCGGCGGGCCGGCTCGCGAGGCTCGCGTCGAGCCCGGCATGCGGCGCGACGACGCCGAGGCTGCCGGGGCCGACGATCCGGAGGAGATGCGGCCGCGCCGCCTCGAGCATGCGCCGGACCTCGTCGGCCGGCCATTCGTCATAGCCGCGCGCCAGGAGGACGACCGCGCGCGTGCCCTTGGCGCCGAGCGCGGCCACCCGTTCCGCGGCCGCTTCCTGGCCGAACAGGATGGCGAGGTCGGCCGGCGCGGCGAGCGCCTCGATCGACGGGACCGCGGCAAAGCCGTCGGGCGGCGGCTGGTCGAACCCGACCAGCGTCTTCGTGCCGCGGAACCCGGCGCCGCGCAGGCGCTCGAGGAGGAGCGCGGTCGCGTCCGGGCCGAGCCGGCCGGGGCCGATCACGGCGAGGGATTTCGGGGCGAAGACGGCGTCGAGATTGCGGACGGTCATGCGGTTCCCGTTCAGGCTCGGGCGCCGGCGCGGCGACGGGTGAGCGTCGCGCGACGGACGCCGATGCTGCGACCGAGAGGTCGCGACGGGCGCTTCTCCCGCGGCCCCGGCAACGTGCCGTGCCGCTCCGCCGCCATCCGGCGATCCCGCTCATTCTTGCCGATGAGCTTGACGGGGGCATGAAGGGCGAAGACGCCCTCCGCTTCGGCTCAGTGCGCCATCAGGACCGGCACGGTCATGCTGGCGAGGATATCGCGCGTGGCGCCGCCGATCAGGAATTCGCGCACGCGGCTGTGGCCGTAGCCGCCCATCACGACGAGGTCGAAGCCGCGGTCGGACGAGTGGTTGATGATCGCGTCGGCGATCGAGACGCCGGGCGCGGGGATCGTCTCGATGTCGACCTTGAGGCCATGCCGCGCGAGCCAGGTCGCCACGTCGGCGCCGGGCTCGCCCTCGGCGGCGGTCGCCCGGCCGATCATCACCAGCGAGACGGTGTCGGCCTGGGCGAGCAGCGGCATCGCCGCGTGGACCGCGCGCGCCGCGGTGCGGCTGCCGTCCCACGCCACCATGACGCGCCCGGCGGCGAAGGCGGGCTTGGCGATATAGGGCACCACCAGGATCGGCGCGGTGCCCTCGAACAGCGCCTGCTCGATCAGGATCTCGCGCATGGGCTCCGGCTTCGACGGATCGTCCTGGCCGATCACGACGAGGTCGGTGACGCGGCACTGGGCGAGGAACTGCTCGGGCACGCCGCCCATCAGCACCTCGGCGACGCGCGTCTCGTGCGCGGCGCCGGCGAGTTTGGCGGCGGCACGGAACCGGCGCACCGCGTCGTCGGCCATCTTCAGCGCGTCGTCGCGCGCCGCCTCGATCAGCTCGACCGGGATCGGCGCCACGATGAAGCCCGGCACGATCGGATCGATCGCGAGCGCCACGCCGGTCACATGCGCGTCCTGTCGCGTCGCGATGTCGAGCGCGACGCCCGCCGCGGGGCCGGGCTTGGCGTCGTTGTCGATCAGATGCAGGATGTCCTTGATCGCCATGGAGCCGTCTCCTCGCTTCGGCGGGATCTCGTGTCGGCCGGGACCCTGGACCGACCGTCACCCCGCGTCCTTGATCGTGGTCAAGCCGCGACGGCGGCCCGATCCGGGGGCGGAGGCCCGGCTATTCGGCCGCCATGCCGTGCGACAGATTGTCGAGCGACGATATGATATGCCCCGCGAGTGCTTCCTGCAGCGCCGAAGTGGCATGCCAGCTGCGCAGGATGCCGATTTCGCAAGGCGGCAGGCGCGGGAAGCCCTCGTGCTCGCCGAGGATGCGCATGCCCGGGCGGATCGCCGATTCGGGCAGCACGGACACGGCGAGGCCGGCCAGCACGGCGGCGCCGACGGCGGTCGAGTTCCAGCTCGAATAGAGCACGCGGTGGCGCTTGCGCATGCCGTCGATCGCCTCGATGGCGGTGCGCCGCCAGATGCAGGTCGGCCGGCCGAGCGCGAGGGGGAGGGGATCCTGCTCGTGCGCGGCGTGCCGCTGCGAGGTGACCCAGAGGAGCGGCTCGCGCCGTACCACCTCGGCCTGCCCCTTCTCGCGCACATAGGTGACGATCGCCACGTCCAGTTCGGCGAGCTGCATCATCTCCACGAGCGTCGGGCTCGGCGCGCACACCACGGTCACCTCGACGCGCGGATTGGAGCGGGAGAAGCGCGCCAGGATCTCGGGCAGGAAGCGCTCGGCATAGTCGTCGGGCGTGCCGAGCCGGACGCGGCCGGACAGTTCCGCCTCGTCGAAGGCGGCGAGCGTCTCGTCGTTCAGCCGCATCAGGCGGCGCGCATAGGCGAGCAGGCGCTCGCCGTCCTCGGTCAGCTTGGAGCCGCGCCCGTCGCGCGCGAACACCGGCTTGCCGACCCGCTCCTCGAGCCGGCGCATCTGCATGGACACCGCCGACTGCGTCTTGTGCACGGTGTCGGCGGCGCGGGTGAAGCTGCCCATCTCGCAGATCGCCACGAAGGTCTTCAGCTGGTCGAGGTCCAGGACGCCGGCCATGATGGCCTCCAACGATCAAAATCCGTGAAGCTCGACATTAGAAACATTCGTTGGACTAATCAATGCGCCAAATCTAGGCTTTGATCGTCAACCCAGCCCTTCAACCCCGAACCCGTCACCCGGGCCGACGCGTGCGAGCCGAGCGCTGCATCGCCGTCGGGTCCATCAGGAGTCCCTACCGTCCGATAGGAGTGCATCATGCATACGACCAGCAGCTCGACCTTCCATTCCCTCGCCACCGCGGTGGCCTCCGGCCTCATTGGGCTGGTGAACCTCGTGTCCAAGCGCTGGTCCGCCTATCGCAACCGCCGCATGGTGACGGAGCTTCTCGACTTCGACGACCACATGCTGAAAGACATCGGCCTCGTCCGGGGCGACGTCCATTCGGCGATCGCCTCGCCCTATCCGTATGACGCGTCGACCCGGCTGCGCACGCTCGCGGTCGAGCGACGCGCCTCGATCCGGGCGGCCGCCAAGGAGCGGGCCGCGGGGCTCCGGTTGATCGAGACCACGGTGCGCGAGGGCGGCGCCTGACCCGCCCGCCAGTGAACGGCGGCGCCGCCTGACCGGCGCCGCCCCTTTTCGCCGACACGGCGGGGATCGACCCATGCTGAAGGCCTTGACCAGGCGGAGGCCCGAATCTCCGCTATTCTTTTGGCAGGCGCCGCGAAACTGAATTCAAAAGAACCTTGTCACTGAACGGATGAGCGCCTATCTTCTGCTCAACTGGAGGATTTCACCATGCGTCCACTGCCGCCCGTGACCTTGTAATATCGCTCTGACAAAGCCGGAGGAAAGCGGGTAGTTCCTCACGTCCGCGGCTTTGTGTCGGGGTCGACTGGACCGCTGATATAGTGGTTATAGCTTCCTTTTCGGAAGAGCGGAACGGAATTGCTATATCCGGCGAAAAGTAAGATCCATGGCAAAGAAGTAATGATCTTTATTTTTTCTTTTTTGAGCGCTTCAATAACTTGATTGCCGTAAAAGATAGACTGTTCATAATTTTCCTTCAATTGTACGATTATTTGTTTTTTTCTGGAGTCGAGTAAGTTTTTGAAATTGTCCGTCATGATGGCCGTATGCGTTGCGTCTATCACGCTTACCGTATCATAAAATGAACGCAGCCCCTTAAATGTCTCGCTATCAAGGTGGCTAAACCTGTTGGATACGTCTCCCTTGAATATTTCAACACTACTGTCAGCAGATGCTGTAAAAATATAATATCTCGGGTCAGCAAGAAGTCTCCTATCTAGAAGGGATGGAGAGCCTTCTATGAACTGCTCTAAGGTTTGCAGGAAGGGCTTCTGCCTCTCGAGTATGTCCTCTACTTCGGTAAAAAGCTGCTGAGTATCGACAAATCGAGTTCTGAGATCTTGGCGAGATCTGTATATTCCCTGAATTATCTGCTGGAGAACCCAGACAGAGAACGGGATAGCGATTCCTGTCAAGTATGATGGATCCTTGTCCGCCGCCATGTTGGCCCCCCGCGTCCGGGTTATTCTAGGGTTAGAATAACACTTAAAAATAAAGATACCAGACATCTTCAGTCGGGAGTTGAATACGGCTTTTGCAAAGGAGTCGGCGCGGCGGGCCGTTCGCGCCGCTACTTCTTCTTCCACATGCGGTCGAGCATTTCCCCGAAGGCCTGGACCTGGCCGGCCTGGGCGTTGGCGCCGGCCTGGAACATCTGGCCGAACATGTCGGCGAGGTCCTGCTCCGGCGCCGTCTTCGGCTCCGGGCGGCCGCGGTTGAAGCCGCGCACGAACTCGCCGATCGTGTCGTCGAAGGCGGACGCCGGCCCGGCCGGATTGGGCACGCGCTTCAGCATCGCCTCGAACGTCTCGGTCTCGCCGGTCGGGCGCGGCATCGAGCGGATCATGTGCTGCAAGGCCTGGGTGAAGGCGGCCTGCGGCGCGGCGCCCGCATCGGTCAGCGTCTTCATCATCGCCGCGAAAGGATGTTGCGCCGCGCCGCCCGGCGAGGCCCAGGCGGCCATCGCGCCGGCCATCGGATTGCCCTGCATGGCCTGGCCGAGCCCGCTCATCAGCGTCGCGGCGACGCCCGGCATCATGCCGGCGAGCGCGTCCGGGCCGAGCCCGGTCATGCCGGCGATCTGCGCCGCCACAGCCTTCGCCACGTCCGGCGAGCCGAACAGCCGGTCGATCGCCTCCTGGCCGAGCGGATTGCCCGGCGCGAAGGCGGACATGGCGTCCGGCACGGCCGCGCGCTGCGCCATCAGGCCGAACAGTGCCGTCCACGCATTCGGGTCGGTCATCTGCTTCTGCAGCGCGGCCGCGAAGGCGGGCATCATCGCCTGCACCGCCTGCGTCGCCTGGTCGGGCGTCAGGCTGAACTGCCGCGCGAGCCGGTCGAGCGCGTCGCCGCCCTGCTGCTTCGCAAAGATATCCCAGAGATTGAACAAGAGCCTCACTCCCGCACACCCGCCGTCATGATCGACACGGAGCGCGGTCGCGGTCAAATGCGACCTTCGGCGGCGCAAGCAAGACTTCGTTTCGCCGCGCCGCCCGGTTACCGCCGGCGGAGGAGGTGCTGCGAGCGCGTCAATAGGCGTAGGCGTCGAACACCGGCTCCACGCGGCGGCCCCATTCGCCCTCGTAGCGACGCAGCAGCACCTCGGCGAGTGTCTCGCCGGTCGCCACGATCTCCTCGAGCGGCGCCAGATAGACCGTCTCGTTCTCCGACATCTCGACCGGCGCGCAGGGGCCGAGCCGGTTGCGGCGAGCGAGGCCCTTCTTGGAGAGCGCGACCGCCTGGCGGGCGACGTCGAGCAGCGTGCCGCCCCGGAACGGCGTCTTCAGCGCGAGCCGCGGGACCTGGTCGCGCAGCGCCTGGCGCTCCTCGGCGGTCCAGTCCTTGACCAGCTGCCAGGCCTCGTCGAGCACGCCCTCGTCGTAGAGGAGCCCGACCCAAAAGGCCGGCAGCGCGAGGAGCCGCCGCCACGGCCCGGCGTCGGCGCCGCGCTGCTCGATGTAACGCTTCAGCCGGACCTCCGGGAAGAGCGTGCCGAGATGGTTCGCCCAGTCGCCGATCTCCGGCACCACGCCCGGCATCCGGTTCGACAGCGCGCCTTCCAGGAACTGGCGGAACGTGACGTCGGTCGCGTCGTGATAGCCGTCGCCGCGCTTGATGAAATACATCGGGATGTCGAGCGCCCAGTCCACATAGTCGGCGAAGCCGAAGCCCTCGTCGAACACGAAGGGCAGCATGCCGGTGCGGTCCCCGTCCGTGTCGCGCCACACCTCGGAGCGGTAGGAGAGGAACCCGTTCGGCTTCCCCTCCAGGAAGGGCGAGGAAGCAAAGAGGGCCGTCGCGACCGGCTGCAGCGCGAGCGACACGCGCATCTTCTGGCGCATGTCGGCCTCGGAGGCATAGTCGAGGTTCACCTGCACGGTCGAGGTGCGGAACATCATGTCGAGGCCCTTGCCGCCGACCTTGGGCATATAGTTCGCCATGATGTTGTAGCGCGACTTCGGCATGCGCGGCGTCTCCGACCGCGTCCAGACGGGGCTCGCGCCGAGGCCGACGAAGCCGATGCCGAGCGGCTCGGCGATCTCCTTCACCTGGGCGAGATGCGCGTGCGTCTCCCGGCAGGTGTGGTGCAGCGTCTCGAGCGGCGCGCCGGAGAGTTCGAACTGGCCGCCCGGCTCCAGGCTGATCGCGCCGCCGCCGGTGGCGTCGACGAGGCCGATCACCGCGTCGCCGTCCATGATCGGTTCCCAGCCGAGCAGGCCCTCCATGCCTTCGAGGAGCTTGCGCACGCCGCGCGCGCCCTCATAGGCGACCGGCGACAAATCGGCGCGGTGGAAGCCGAACTTCTCGTGCTCGGTGCCGATGCGCCAGCGCTCCTTCGGCTTCGACCCGGCCTCGAACCAGCTGACGAGCTGGTCCTCGTTCTCGATCGGGACGGCGTCGACGGTATCGCGTGCCATGCTGGGCTCCGGGCTGGACGGCCGGCACCATAGCCATGCCGTCGCGACGGTACAAACACGTTCGGCTTAACGGTTCCTGCAGCAAAATCGAAGGGTCGCGACGGACGGAACGGCTGGTCCCTGGTCGCGGGACGCGCTTTGTTGCATGATCCTGAACCAACGAACAGGGGCCCGCTTGGTCAAATCGGCGTGGCGAGCCCCGGCGAGGCGCCCGCAAGGCAGGGCTGTGCCTCCGAACCCCTTCCCCCCGGCCGCCCGCCCGGTGTACCTGTCGGAGGTCGGGGGACATGGGGCAGGGCGCATTCGGGACGGTTCATGGCCATCGTCGGCATCGACCTCGGGACCACAAACTCGCTCGTCGCCGCCTTCGGCCCGGACGGACCCCGGCTCATTCCCGGCGAGCACGGCGACTTCCTCACGCCCTCGGTCGTCTCGATCGATGCGGGCGAAGTGCTCGTCGGCCGCGCCGCCGCCGAGCGGCTGATCACCCGGCCCGACGCCACCGTGGCGGCGTTCAAGCGCTGGATGGGGACCGAGCGGCTCGTCCGCCTGGACGGCCGGGCCTATCGCGCCGAGGAGCTGTCGGCGCTCGTGCTCGGCTCGCTGAAGCGCGACGCGGAGGCCTTTCTCGGGGCCAAGATCGACGAGGCGATCATCTCGGTGCCGGCCTATTTCAACGACCTGCAGAGGAAGGCGACGCTCGCCGCCGCCCGCCTCGCCGGCTTGCCTGTGGAGCGGCTCGTCAACGAGCCGACCGCCGCCGCGCTCGCCTACGGGCTCGGCGAGGTGAAGGAGGCGCAGTTTCTCGTCTTCGACCTCGGCGGCGGCACCTTCGACGTCTCCATCCTCGACAAATACGATGAGGTGATGGAGGTCCGCGCCACCGCGGGCGACAATTTCCTCGGCGGCGAGGACTTCCGCGAGGCGCTCGCCGACGAGATCGCCCGCCGCCACGGCATCGACCGCGCCGCGCCGGCGGCCGGCGACCGGTCGCGCCTCGTCCGCTTCGCCGAGGCGCTGAAGATCGAGCTCAGCGCCAAGACCACGGTCACCTACGCCTTCGAGTTGCCCGGCCACAAGGTGGACGGCCGCATCGAGCGGGCGGAGTACGAGGAGATCGTGCGCCCGTTGCTCCGCCGCCTGCGCAACCCGCTGGAACGCGCCATTTCCGACGCCCGCCTCGACCCGAGCGACATCGCGCAGATCGTCATGGTCGGCGGCGCCACGCGCATGCCGGCCGTGCGTCAGATGGTCGGACGCCTGTTCGGGCGCCTGCCGCTCACCCACCTCAACCCCGACCATCTGGTCGCGCTCGGCGCGGCGGTGCAGGCGGGGCTGAAGGTGCGCCACGCCGCGCTCGAAGACGTGGTGATGACCGACGTCTGCCCCTACACGCTCGGCATCTCGGCCTATTCGGGCGACGCGGATGTGCGCGGCGAGCCGGTGACCGTGCCGATCATCGAGCGCAACTCGATCGTGCCGATCAGCCGCTCGAACCCGTTCGTCACGATCAAGGACAACCAGACGCAGATCAACCTGGAAGTCTACCAGGGCGAGAACCTGAAGCCGGACAACAATGTGCATCTCGGCACCCTGGTCGTCGAAGTGCCGCGCAACAAGGCCGGCGCCGAGACCGTCGACGTGCGCTTCACCTACGACGTGAACGGCGCGCTGGAAGTCGAGGCGACGGTCGCGACCACCAACCGCACGCATCGCCAGGTGTTCCAGAACCGCAGCGGCCTCAGCGAGGCGGATATCGACCGCCGCTTCGCCGAACTGGCGCGGCTGAAGATCCCGCCGCGCGACCAGGCCGAGAATCGCCTCCTGATCGAGCGGGCGGAGCGGATCTACGCCGAATCGCTCGGCGACCGGCGCGACGCGGTGCGGGCGGCGCTGACCGCCTTCGAGACCGCCATCCTCGATCCGCACAACGCGCATCCCGAGCGCGAGCGCGAGAGCTTCCGCAGCCTGCTCGACCGGTTCGAGAACGACGTCTTCCGCGACATCGACTGACGGGGACCCGCCATGTGGCCGTTCAGCGAGCTCGGCATGGACCCGGTCGCGGACGAGCGGGCGGTGAAGCGCGCCTATGCGGCGCGGCTGAAGCTGACGCGGCCGGAGGACGACGCCGAGGCGTTCCAATCGCTCGTCGCCGCGCGCGACCGCGCCATCCAGATGATCCGCGCCGGCTGGACCCCGGCGCCGCGCCCGCCGGCCTGGGACGACGACGAGGACGACGAGGACGAGGTCGAGACCGAGGACCGGTCCGGCATCCCGGTTCCGTCGGAGACCGGCGCCGCACGCGACAGCAGGCCCGCGACGGCGGTGGACCTGTCGGACACCACCGGCGGGATCCTCGTGCCGGCCGAGCCGCTCGGTCATGTGGCCGGCCCCGCGCCGTCGGCCTCGGCCGAACCGGCGACTGCCCCGGAAGCCCCGTTCCGGCCCGTCGAGCCGCCGGCGGAGGCCGCTCCGGCCCCGCGCGAGCCGCCCCGCCTGGCGACCAGCCGCGCCGCCATCGAGGCCGGGATCCGCGAGCGGCTGGAGCGGCTCGCGACCATCCAGGGCCTCGCGGACGAGGGCGGGTGGCGCCGCCTGGTCGACGCGCTGGAGGACCTGGACTTCACCGGCCGGCTTTCCTTCGAGACCGGCATCGCGATCCGCCTCGACGGGCTGCTGCGCGGCATGCCCACCTCGCCCGAGACCGACCGGGTGATTGCGCTCGTCTCGGATGCTTTCGGCTGGTCCGCCGACAGCCGGCGGCTCGCCCGCCTGATCGGGCGCGCGGACCGCTGCCCGCTCGTCGTGGCGGTGGAGCGGCTCGGCTACACCGTACCGCCGCGTTGGACGGAGGACGGCTTCCCGCTCGTCGAGCCGGCCGACATCGAGGCCTATCTCGGCTCCGGCGAGCACCGCCTCGTCGCCTATTATGCCAAGGCGCGGGCAACCCAGACGCTGCCGCTCGGCTGGTCCTGGACGGCCTTCCTGTTTCCCGCCGGCTGGGCCGCCTGGCGCGCCAGCATGGCGCTCGCCGCCGCCGCGAGCTTCGTGATCGTCGCGATCGTCGGGCGCTATTTCGAGCCGCTGGAGACCGCCGACGCGGCACGCGCTTTCACGGCTTTCCTCGCCGCGCTGCTGGTCGGCCGCGCGGGGCTCGCGCTCGTCGCCGATCGGCTGCAGATCCTGCGCCTCGCCCGGCTCGTCGCCCGCGCCGACGCCAAGCATCCCGGGCGCGGCGAGGCGCGGCGCGAATGGCTCGCGGCGCGGCGCCGCTCCGGCATCCTGGTCGGCTGGGCCATGGGGGCGGCGTTCTTCGTGCTGGTCGACCTCTACGGCCTCGGGGCGCTCTGGTCCGGCTTCGATCTCGGCGGCGCGGCGGTGGAGCGCGTGACCGGGGAGAAGGATCCGTCCCTGTTCGAGAAGATGCGCGTCGCCGCCTTCCTGCAGCACCGCAACCGCGTGCTCGGCCGCATCGACGAGATCCTCGAGGAGGCGCGCCGCAGCGAACGGGGCGTGGACCTGACCGCGTTCCGGCAGGAGGCCCGCGCCAGCATCCGCGCCGCCGGCATCGACGACTATTGGGGGATCGCCCGCCACTATCTCGATCGCGCGATGAAGCTGCGCGACACGCCGAATCCGATCGTCCCGGTCGAGACGGACGGCTAGGGCCTTTCCCGATCGGCTCGCGTCGATCTGAGCGGGAAAGGCTCGGGGGCGCGGCTTTCGCACCAGCGCGAGGCGTCGGCCGGGCGGGCCGTGGCCGGGGATTTTATCCAAAAGCGAAAAACTATCGCGCCTATCCCCTTGTTTACGGCGCAAATCGATTCGCTACTGTCGGGCAGAACCGCAAGGCGGACGACAGTGTTTTGGAGCATCACATGAACGCGCAAGGGTCGGTCAAGCCGGCGCAAGGCATCGAGATCAAGGGCGCCCTCGGCGACCGCTATGAGGAGGTTCTGACGTCGGAGGCGCTCGCCTTCGTGGCCGGGCTGCAGCGCGCCTTCAACGGCGAGCGCAAGCGCCTCCTCGTCCGCCGCGAGGAGCGCCAGGCGCGCTTCGACGCCGGCGAACTGCCCGACTTCCTCGCCGAGACCGCCGCCGTCCGCGCCGGCGACTGGACCGTCGCGCCGATCCCGGCAGACCTCCGCGATCGCCGAGTGGAGATCACCGGCCCGGTCGACCGCAAGATGATCGTGAACGCGCTGAATTCCGGCGCGAACGTGTTCATGGCCGATTTCGAGGACGCCAACGCGCCGACCTGGTCGAATTGCATGGAGGGCCAGCTGAACCTGAAGGACCGCTGGGCCGGGACGATCGGCTTCACCGATCCGGCGAGCGGCAAGGCCTATCGGCTGAAGGACAAGGTCGCGGTGCTGATCGTCCGGCCGCGCGGCTGGCACCTGCCCGAGCGGCATGTGGAGGTCGACGGCGAGCCGATGTCGGGCTCGCTGTTCGATTTCGGCCTCTACATCTTCCACAACGGCAAGGCCGCCCTGGCGCAAGGGTCCGGACCCTACTTCTACCTGCCGAAGATGGAGAGCCACCTCGAGGCGCGGCTATGGAATGCGGTGTTCGCCCATGCCGAGGAGGCGCTCGGCCTGCCGGCCGCCTCGATCCGCGCCACCGCCCTGATCGAGACGCTGCCGGCGGCGTTCGAGATGGACGAGATCCTCTACGAGCTGAAGGACCGCATGGCCGGGCTCAATTGCGGCCGCTGGGACTACATCTTCTCCTTCATCAAGACGCTGCGCGCGCACAAGGACCGGATCTTGCCCGACCGCGGCCAGGTGGTCATGGGCAAGGCCTTCCTCGGCGCCTATGCGCATCTCCTCATCCGCACCTGCCACCGCCGCCGCGCCTTCGCCATGGGCGGCATGGCGGCGCAGATCCCGATCAAGAACGACCCGGAGCGCAACGCCGCCGCCTTCGCCAAGGTGAAGGCCGACAAGGAGCGCGAGGCGCGCGACGGCCATGACGGCACCTGGGTCGCCCATCCGGACCTTGTGCCGGTGGCGAAGGAGGTGTTCGACCGCCTGATGCCGGGGCCTAACCAGCTCGACGCCCCGCCGCCCGCCGGCGCGATCACGCGCGACCAGCTGCTCGCCGTGCACGAGGGCACCCGCACCGAGGCGGGCCTGCGCGAGAACATCCGCGTCGGCCTGCAATATGTGGAGGCGTGGCTGCACGGCCGCGGCGCCGTGCCGATCTACAACCTGATGGAGGACGCGGCGACCGCCGAGATCAGCCGTACCCAGATCTGGCAGTGGCTCCATTTCGGCGCCACCCTGTCGGACGGCACACCGGTCGACGAGGCGCTGTTCCGCCGCTGCCTCGCCGAGGAGATCGAGGTGGTGAAGCGCGAGGTGGGAGAGAAGGTGTTCGCGGCCGGCCGCTTCCCCGAGGCGATCGCGCTGTTCGAGCGGCTCATCCTCGCCGACCGGCTGGAGGCGTTCCTGACGCTCCCCGCCTACCGGCTGATCGCCTGACGGACCCGCACCGCCGGAAGCTGCGGCATCCGCATTTGAGCGGGGTGTCGAGCGCGTCCCCCGCATGGCAGACTTCGCGGCAACGGCCCGGCTGAGACCGGGTCAGGGCCGATGGAGGAACCGATGGCGGGAGACGAAGCGGCGGGGATGGAGGGGCGAGGCGCGGCGGCGCCCGTCGACCGCCGGGCGGGGCGGGCCGAACGCACGGGGACCGATCCCGTCGTACGCGCGCTCAGCGTCGACGACATCTCGATCGCGCTCACCGAGGGCCTGCGCGATTTCCGCGCCGCCCCGCAATTCGGCCTCGCCTTCGGGGCGCTCTACGCGGCCGGCGGCATCGTCATGGTGACCGTGCTGCAGCGGTTCGACTGGCTGTTCCTCGCCTATCCGCTCGCCGCCGGCTTCGCGCTCATCGCCCCGCTCGTGGCGGTCGGCCTCTACGAGGTGAGCCGGCTCCTCGAGGCGGGCGAGGCGCCGACCTGGCCCAAGGTCATCGGCGCGATCCGCCATCACGGCCAGCGCGAGATCGCCTATATGGCGCTCGTCGCCGTGTTCGGGCTGATCGCATGGGTCTATATCGCCGGCTTCCTGTTCGCCGTCTTCTTCGGACTGCGCTCGTTCGACCTCTCCGAACTGGTCTCGATGGCGGTGAGCACGCCGCGCGGCATCGCCTTCCTCCTCATCGGCAATCTGGTCGGTGCCGCGATCGCGCTCGTGCTCTTCTCCGTCAGCGTCGTCTCCTATCCGCTGCTGCTCGACCGCGACGTCGACTTCGTCACCGCCATGATCACCTCGATCCGCGCCGTGACGGCGAGCCCCGGCCCGATGATCGGCTGGGGCATCTTCATCGGCACGCTTCTGGCGATCGCCATCCTGCCGATGTTCCTCGGCCTGGTGATCGTGCTGCCGATGCTTGGCCATGCGACCTGGCGCGTCTATCGTCGGGCGGTGGAACCCGTCCGAGGCTGAGCGCATGCATGCAGAGTTGGAAATCCGCCCGTCCCGCGACGAGGACGTGCCGGCCATCGCGGCCATCTATGCCCATGCGGTCAAGAACGGCCTCGCCTCCTTCGAGCTCGAGCCGCCCGATGAGGCCGAGATCGCGGCGCGTCGGGCGAGGCTGATCGAGGCCGGCTATCCGTTCCTCGTCGCCGACGCAGGGAGCGTCGCGGGCTTTGCCTATCTGTCGCCCTACCGCACCCGGCCGGCCTACCGCTACACGGTGGAGAACTCGATCTATGTCTCGCCGGACGCGAAGGGGCGCGGCATCGGCCGGGCGCTGCTCGGCCGGCTCATCGACAGCGCGCAGCAGGGCGGCTTCCGCCAGATGATCGCGATCATCGGCGACAGCGCTAATTCGGCCTCGATCGGCCTCCATGCCGCGTTCGGCTTCGGCAAGGTCGGCACGCTCGCCGCGGTCGGCTTCAAGCACGGCCGCTGGGTCGACAGCGTGCTCATGCAGCTGACGATCGGGGAGGGGGCGCGCAGCCTGCCGCGAGGCTGATCGCGCCCGCGCGCGGGCATATCCGTCCGCGCCCGTCTGGTTGTGGCTCGATCCGCCGTCGGCCGAGGCCGCGGCGGCGGTGCTCGCCTCACATCACGATGACCTTGGTGCCGACCTTCACGCGCTCGTAGAGGTCGGTCACGTCCTCGTTGCGCATGCGGATGCAGCCCGAAGACACCGCGTGGCCGATCGTCCAGGGCTCGTTGGAGCCGTGGATGCGGTATTCGGTCGAGCCCAGATAGAGCGCGCGCGCGCCGAGCGGGTTGTTCGGGCCACCGGCCATGAAGGTCGGCAGATAGGGCTGCCGCTTCAGCATCGCCGCCGGCGGGCGCCAGTCCGGCCATTCCGCCTTGCGCGTGACGGTGTGTTCGCCCGCCCATTGGAAGCCCGGCCGGCCGACGCCGACGCCGTAGCGGCGCGCCATGCCGTCGCCCTGGACGAGGTAGAGGTAGCGCTCGTTGGTATCGATGATGATCGTGCCCGGCCCATACTTGCCCGAATACTGCACGACCGTCGGCAGGAACTTCGGCGCGATCTCGCGCACCGGGGCGCGCGGCGAGACGGTGACGCCGTCGCTCTGCGGGTTGACCACGACCGGCCGGGCCTGGACGGCGCCGTACTCGCCGCGGGTCGCGGGCTGGCGATAGGGCTGCGCGTCATACTCCGTCACCTCCCGATAGTTCGGGCGGAGTTGCACGATCCACGGTTCGGTGAGGTTCGGCGACAGCACGACCGGCGGTCGTGTCGCATAGCGGGAGACCTGGGCGGAGGCGGGTGCCGCGGCGACGGCGGCAAGGCCCGTGAGGGCGATCACAAAAGCGCGGTTCATCGACGTACCCAAACTTTCTCGTCAAAAACCAACCGACCGGCGCGGCACCTCGACGATGCCGCGCCCGTGGACCCATGGCGATGCGCGGTTCGCCTCTACGACGTTCCGATGGCGGCTCGCGCGGGCCGCCGCAGGGGAGAACGAGCCGCGGGCGGCCGAGGTTTCGCCCGGACGGGCAGGAAACGGAGGCTTCGCGCGGTCGGCTTGACGGCGGCGGGAGAGCGGTCCGGGGCCGTCGCGAGGCCACCGTCCGGCGACCCATGCGTCGCATCTTCGGCGCGAGTTCCAACCGAAAGGTGAACGGCGTTAACCTGAATCGTCCGTTTCGAGGCCTAACCTTTCCTTATGGTTAACCCAGAGTTACGCGATTTCGTATGTGACCAAAATATGCGGCTTTCTGCAACAAGGGCAAAGCTTTCTTAACGCTACGGGATCTAGCCTGTTGCTACGCGCAATCGGGCATCGGGACGTCATGTCGGCGAAAAAAATCTATCGCATCGAGGCCTTTACCGATGTGCCCGGCCGCGGCGACCCGGGCGCGGAACGGCACCGCGAGCTCATGGCCGAACTCAGGGCCCTGCGCGGCCTCATCTCGCCCACCACGGAGCTGAGCGAGAAGGGCATCGAGATGATGCGCCGCGAGCACGAGGAGGCGCGCAAGATCAAGGTCGAACTCGACACCATCTACGAGGCGATCGACAAGACCAAGCGCGAGATCGCCACGCTGCATGTGTCGGGCTGCAACGGCCGCGAGATCGGCCGCGTCACCGACGAGCTGGACGCCGTCGTGTTCGGCACCGAGAGCGCCACCGAGCAGATCCTCAGCGCCGCCGAGGCGATCGACACGGCGGCCGGCAATCTGTCGCGCTCCCTCACCGGCTACGAGCAGGAACTCGCGAGCGGCATCCAGGACACCGTGGTGCAGGTCTTCGAGGCCTGCAACTTCCAGGACCTGACCGGCCAGCGCATCACCAAGGTGGTCAACACGCTCCGCTTCGTGGAGGAGCGCATCGTGCGCATGATGGAGATCTGGGGCGGCATCGAGAGCTTCAAGGACATCGAGGTCGAGCTCGAGCACCGCATGGGCGACCAGGCGCTCCTGAACGGCCCCGCGCTCGGAACCGACATGGACATCGCCAGCCAGGACGACATCGACGCCCTGTTCGCCTGACCGCCGCTCCTGACACATCCTGACGCTCAGCGTGCTCAAGAGTCATCAGCTTGAGCCGGTCCCTTTCGTTCGGATCCTTGCGATCCGAACCGGACAGGCTCTATGAGGCGCGCGGGGAGACGGTCATGGACGATCTGGCGAGCGGCCTCTGGCGCGACGAGGACGACGGCGTCTGCCGCTGCGCGTGGCCACGCGGCGACGCGCTCTACCGCGCCTATCACGACCGCGAATGGGGCCGGCCGGTGTTCGACGACCGGCGCCTGTTCGAGAAGATCTGCCTCGAAGGCTTCCAGTCCGGCCTCTCCTGGCTGACCATCCTGCGCAAGCGGGAGAATTTCCGCCGCGCCTTCGCGGGCTTCGAGATCGCTGCGGTCGCCCGCTTCGGCCCGGCCGATATCGAGCGGCTCCTCGGCGACGCCGGCATCGTGCGCCACCGCGGCAAGATCGAATCGACGATCAACAACGCCCGCCGCGCGCTCGACCTGCAGGCCGAGGCGGGCTCGCTCGCCGCCTTCTTCTGGGCCTACGAGCCGGCGGCCGAGACGCGGCCGGCGGTGATCGACCACGCCGCCGTCAGGGCCATGCCGAAGACCGAGGTCTCCCTCGCCATCTCCAAGGCGTTGAAGCGACGCGGCTGGAGCTTCGTGGGGCCGACCACGATCTACGCCTTCATGCAGGCCATGGGCCTCGTCAACGACCACCTGGACGGCTGCGCGTTCCGCGCCGAGGCCGAGGCCGAGCGGGTCGCGGCCGCGCGTCCCGTGCGGACGGGACCCTCGATCACGCAGCCGTGATCACGGGTCCGGTTTCTGAACGGTTCCTGCAGAGGTCGTTCGACTTGGGTTGGGCCGGCGGGGCGCAATCTCTCCTCATCGAACACCGGAGCCGAGCGCTCCCGACCCTGAGGACAAGTGCCATGCTCCGCAAGCTGATCACCGCCGCCGCCGCCGTCGCCGCCCTCGCCGGCGCCACCCTCGCCACCACCGCTTCGGCCCAGGCCAACGGCTACGGCTACGGCCATGGCTACGGATATGGCCACGGCTACGGCTATGGCGGTTACGTTCAGGTCTACACCCCGCCGGTCTACTACCCGACCTGCACCAAATACGTGACCTACGACCACTACGGCAACCCGGTCTGGGTCAAGTCCTGCCACTAAGCCCAGAGCGTCGAAGCCTCTGATCCCGCGGCTCTGACCCGGCCGCCTCCACCCCTCCCGTTTCCTCCCCCGCAGCCCCCAACCTCGACCGGATCCTGGCGACAGGGTCCGGTCTTTTTCGCGCGCCGCGGTCGCGGTGGGTCGAACAGGCTTGGCCGCGTCCGCCCCGGTCGCGTCGCGTCGCGTCGCGAAGGTTGAGGTCGAACCGGGGAGGCGGCGTGCGGCTGCGGAGCTAAATGCCGGGCGCGGCGTCGTCACCTTCGCGGCCAGCGGATCGGCATCCGCGATGTCGTTGCGGACGGCGCCCGGTCTGAGCGGCTCGCGGATCGCCTCGCGGGCGGTCGTGCAGGTCTGAACGCGCAAGGCCATGCCCTGCGCGAGGGCCGCGCTCGACCATCTCCGATCACGCACGCGTGATCATTCGGTTGAATTCTGAACGATTCCTGCAGAGGTCGTTCGACTTGGGTTGGGCCGGCGGGGCGCAATCTCTCCTCATCGAACACCGGAGCCGAGCGCTCCCGACCCTGAGGACAAGTGCCATGCTCCGCAAGCTGATCACCGCCGCCGCCGCCGTCGCCGCCCTCGCCGGCGCCACCCTCGCCACCACCGCTTCGGCCCAGGCCAACGGCTACGGCTACGGCCATGGCTACGGATATGGCCACGGCTACGGCTACGGCGGTTACGTGCA